>JAESGY010000348.1_pt1 | contig 24273 bp, 21 predicted proteins | sample 9269841 | NCBI WGS metagenome assembly JAESGY01 (sample SAMN17022865, study PRJNA683097) | algae metagenome | isolation source: Spirirestis rafaelensis WJT71-NPBG6 and co-occurring heterotrophs from... | place: USA: Pinto Wells, Joshua Tree National Park, Colorado Desert, CA | collected 2006-08-15
TCCCTCTAGCTGTGAAACATCACAGTTACCCGTGATGCTCCTTTGGGATTGGAACAGGTTTTGGACACTAACCTGGAGGAAAATTTTACTTTCCTCACTCAAAACGTGCGACATCGAATCGCACCAATCGGCATTTATTGTACCCTTCAAGCGGGGAGATTAGTCATTTTGTCATTGAGAATTGGGAATTGGGCAATTTCATGAGGGGGAAAGGGGAGCCACTGCGCTATCGCGGCTGTGCCGACAGTCACGCATGTGGCGTTAAAGGGCAAAGGAATAAAAATTGTCCCTCACTCCCCCACTCCCTCCATCTCCCCTGTACTGTGGGAAGATTATTGATGGGTTACGCAACAAGTCAAAAATTTAGATGCCGTATTTGAGCAATGCCATGTTCAACTTATTAAAATCCTGGCTGAAAAAAAGCCTAATTGCAGTGTTGTTGGTGACAATAAGTTTAGGCATAAGTACAGCTGGGTGGACTCCCACCAGTAGAGCCGCGCTACCAGCTGGAAATGCAATCACCGATGGCAACGCTTTGTTACGCTACGCCCTTCCCATAGATAATAAACCCGTGCGGGACTTGCAAGCGTCTTTAGAAGACATTGCCGCTCAACTGCGAGCAAATCGCCGCTGGGGGGCTATTTCCAAAGATATCAGCAAAGCATCGCGGATTCTCAATAATCCCTCCAAAATCCTAGCAAGTGTCCCTGAAGAACGCCAACCCCAAGCAGAAGCTTGGATTGCTGAGTTAAAAGCTGGCGTGACTTCTCTGGATGAAGTCGTTAAAACCAAAGATAAAGAAAAACTTCGCGAAGAACGAGCCAAGCTGCTAAATCTCGTTACTTTGTTAGAAGAGTCAATGGTGAAGGAATACCCCTTTGAAGTGCCTGCTGAGTACAGCAACCTCCCTCAACTCAAAGGTCGTGCCACCGTAGAAATGAAAACCAACAAAGGTAATCTTACTATGGTTGTGGACGGCTACAGCGCCCCTGTCACCGCCGGTAACTTTCTTGATTTGGTGCAAAGAGGCTTTTATAACGGGTTAGAATTTACCCGCTCTGAAGAATCTTACGTTTTGCAAACCGGAGATCCCGCAGGTAAGGAAGTTGGTTTTATTGACCCAAAAACAAATAAATACCGCGCTATTCCCTTAGAAATTCTCGCGGAAGGCGATAAAGAACCCACCTACGGCATTACACTAGAAGCCGCTGGACGTTATATCGATATGCCAGTTCTACCTTTTTCTGCCTTTGGTGCATTGGCGATGGCTCGTCCGGAAAATGAAGTTAATGGCGGTTCTTCGCAATTTTTCTTCTTTTTGTTTGAACCAGAGCTTACCCCAGCCGGACGCAATTTGTTAGATGGACGCTATTCCGTTTTTGGTTACCTCACCGAGGGTAAAGAAGTTTTAGATCAACTTAAAGCTGGTGACAAAATCGAATCGGCAAAAGTCACCCAAGGATTAGAAAATTTAGTCGAACCGCAAACAGCATAGATAATTGTTAGTGGTTAGTAGGAGCGTGGTTAAGAGTAATTTTTCACAACTAACAAATAACAACCAACCAGCAACTAACAACTAACCACTAACAATTATCCACTATCAAAATATGCTAGTTCGAGATATTGGTGAACAAGGTCTTTTAGAAAGATTGCAGCGCTTCTGTCCACCAGAGATTGTCGGCGATGACGCAGCGGTGCTGGTGACTAAACCGGGGGAATCTTTGGTGGTGACAACGGACGTGCTGGTTGACGGCGTGCATTTTAGCGAGATTACCACTTCTGCTGAAGATGCCGGTTGGCGAGCTGCTGCTGCTAATTTATCAGATTTGGCGGCAATGGGCGCTTCTCCACTGGGAATAACTGTTGGGTTGGGACTTAGGGGTGAAGTCAGCGTGAGTTGGGTTGAGGAATTGTACCAGGGTATAACACAATGCCTGCAAAAATACAATACCTCAATTGTGGGCGGTGATGTAGTGCGATCGCCTGTCATAACTTTATCTATCACTGCTTTTGGTCAGGCTCATCCCCATCGAATTATCCGCCGCAATCAAGCTGCATTGGGGGATGCGATCGTTGTCACAGGCGTTCATGGAGCCTCCCGCGCTGGCTTAGAACTGCTGTTACATCCAGAATTGAGGCAAAACCTTCAACAAGGCGATGATACGGCTCTCATCCGCGCACACCAGCGCCCACAACCTCGTTTGGATGTCTTACCGATCCTCTGGGAAATTTTACATTCTTTCTCCTCAGCCCTCTACGGGAGGGGAAACCCTGCCCCTACTCCCCCTATCCCCCCCTCTCCCCATCCCCCCCTCTCCCACTCTCCCCTCCTCACCATCGCCGGTATGGACAGCAGCGACGGTTTGGCAGATGCAGTTTTGCAAATCTGCCGCGCCAGTGGCGTTGGCGCTGTTCTAGAATCTAGGCAAATTTCTTTACCAGATGCTTTCAACTACTGGCTGACAAACGAGCAAGCGCTAGAATACGCTATTTACGGTGGCGAAGACTTTGAATTAGTGCTGTGCTTGCCGTCATTACCAGCTTATGAATTAGTTAAAAAACTTGGTAACGGTGCAGCGATCGTGGGAACAATTACATCTGGCTCCAAAGTCATCTTACACGACCAGAACGCAAAAAACCCCGACCAAGTTCTGACTCTTGGTCGAGGGTTTCAACACTTTAGTCAATAGTCCAAAGTCAAAATATTTGCCCTTGACTCTTGACTGTTGACTAATTAGTCCACTTCTCGGCTACTAGCTCTGCCAAATCCAAGACTCGCTGGCTGTAACCCCACTCGTTGTCATACCACGCCATAACCTTCACCATGTCGTTGCCCATAACCATTGTCAAGCTAGCATCGACAATCGAAGAAGCTTCAGTACCTTGATGATCGGATGATACCAAGGGTAGGTCGCAATAATCCAAAATGCCTTTCATTGGACCTTCAGAGGCTTCTTTCAGGGCTTGGTTGACTTCTTCGGTAATAGTGCGCTTCTCGACGTTAACGACGAAATCCACCATTGAAACGTTGGGGGTGGGTACGCGCAATGCCACACCATTCAGCTTACCTTTGAGGTCTGGTAGTACCAACGCTACAGCTTTTGCCGCACCTGTGGAGGTGGGTACAATGTTCATTGCCGCAGCACGAGCACGTCGCAGATCCCGGTGGCTAGCGTCTAACAGACGTTGGTCGCCGGTGTAACTGTGAGTAGTGGTCATTGTGCCTTTGATGATGTTGAACTTCTCGTGCAACACCTTGGCAATGGGAGCTAAACAGTTGGTAGTACAGCTGGCATTACTGATGATGTTGTGTTTGTTGTGGTCGTAATCGTGATGATTCACGCCAACCACAAACGTCCCATCTTCGTTTTTGCCTGGGGCAGTGATCAGAACCTTCTTGGCACCTGCATTTACATGCTTCATTGCCCCTTCTTTGCTGGTAAATACACCTGTTGCTTCAATAATCAGGTCTATTTCCCAGTCTCTCCAGGGCAAGTTTTCTGGGTTGCGATCGGATACGCACTTAACGGTCTTACCGTTAACGATGATAGAATTATCATCGGCAGAAATGTCAGCATTCTGTAACTTTCCTAGCATCGTGTCATATCTGAGCAGATGCGCGTTGGTTCTAGGGTCTGAGGTGTCATTGATAGCAACTATCTCGATGTTGCTATGTTCTCTACCTACCCAGCAGCGCATAAAGTTACGTCCAATGCGCCCAAAACCGTTGATTGCAACTCTAATCACAGCGTCTTGCCCCTCTGTATTTATGCCTATACATTAATATCGTTGACCCTGATCATACAGCAAACGGGGGGGGTATTTATAACTATAAAGTGCTAGAGCAACAAAAAAATACATATTTTATTTAGATTTATCGAAGTAGAGGTTTTGGGCAGCGATGTAAGATCTGACCGATTCCGGGACTAAGTAACGAATTGACTGGCGTTCGCCGCACATCTGCCGAATTATAGTTGACGAAAGTCCCACTAAAGGTATATGCAATAATTGCCAGTTAATGGTATAGGATTGTTTTTGCAGTTGTTGCTCTACTTGCTTGCAGATCAACTCGCTTTGAGCTATATTCTCACCACCGACTAGTCGGGGTGCGACCAACCAATCACACATTTGTACTAGTTCTCGTCTACGATACCAACGGGGCAAAGTAAGGAAAGCATCCAAACCAATAATCCAGTACCAGTGAGTATTAGGGTAAAAAGTAGATAACTCAAGTAGGGTATCAATCGCATAGGAAGTTCCGGAGCGATTCACCTCAACTAATGAAACAGTAAATGAGGGGTTGTCTGTTGTGGCTAGTTGGAGCATTTCTACTCGATGCTCAAAGGAAGTCGCTTGTTTATGAGGAGGATTTAACGATGGCACCCAAATTACGTATTCTAAGGGTACTTGGTACAAAGCAGCCTCGGCTAGAATCAAGTGTCCCCAATGAACAGGATCAAATGTGCCGCCGAAAATTGCAATAGACCGCATCTGCTTAGTGTGAGTTTTATTTCAGTTTAAAAGCAGTTTCGCATCTCAATGTACTATTGAGCGATAATTCCAGTAAGGAAGGCAAAAAATGTATTTGAAATTACAGTCATTTATTTCCCGATGCGGCGGAAATTTGCAGAATAAACATAAAAACAGTTCAGAAAAATAAAAAATCCCTTACCAAGGTAAAATCATTCTGAACATGCAGATGTTTAGCGAAAAAAGCAACTGAATCATCAGATAAAAAATGATGCAGAAGCAGTAACGGTAAAATCAAATTCCTGTTATGATACGCGTGTCATTTGTGAATATTGGTGTGGTGTGGTGTAAGAGGATTAAACAATGAGCAATTCTGTAGATTTTAGTGGTAGACCATTTCACTTTATTGGTATTGGCGGTATAGGTATGTCTGCTCTGGCATACGTTCTGACAAAGCGCCATTTACCAGTATCAGGTTCGGATCTTCGTCCAAACCACATTACGCAAAAGTTAGAAGATATCGGTTCTCATATATTTGGTACACAAGAAGCAAGCAATCTCGCGTTTTTTCACCATGAAAGTGAGGTAAATACTGAGAAAAATACAGTAGTATTAAACTCATTAGAAGAATCGCCTACTGTAAGTAAAGGAATACTGCCTCAAGTTATTTGTTCAACAGCAATTAATACAAATAATTTAGAATACAAAGCAGCACTAGAATTAGGTTGCCCAATATTTCATAGGTCTGATGTACTAGCCGCACTAATTGCCGAATATTACAGTATTGCAGTAGCGGGAACGCATGGTAAAACAACAACTAGTAGCATGATTGGTTATATGCTACTGCAAGCTGGTTTAGACCCAACGATTCTAATAGGTGGCGAAGTAAAAGCTTGGTCTGGCAATGCCCGATTGGGAGAAAGTAAATATCTAGTAGCTGAAGCAGATGAATCAGATGGTTCTTTAGTAAAACATGCCCCAGAAATTGGCATCATCACCAATATTGAATTAGATCATCCCGACCATTACGACACATTAGAGCAAGTAGTGGAAACCTTCCAGACATTTGCTCATAGTTGCAAATTATTAATTGGTAGTATTGATTGTAAAACGGTAAAAGACTCCCTAAAACCAACTATCAGCTACAGCTTACACTTAGAGAGCGAAGCTGATTACGCTGTCACCAATATCGAATATCGCGCGGATGGTACCACGGCTTTAGTTTGGGAACAAGGCAAAGCCTTAGGCGTGTTAAACTTACGTTTGCTAGGTCGCCACAACCTCAGCAATTCTTTAGCAGCAGTTGCTATTGGTCGAGTCTTAGGTTTAGAATTTGGCAAAATTGCTGAATGTCTCTCCACTTTTGAAGGTGCAAGACGCCGCTTTGAATTGCGGGGTGAAGTGGATGGTATTACCTTTATTGACGACTATGCCCATCATCCGAGTGAAATTCGCGCCACTCTCGCTGCCGCACGTCTCCAAGCAAGACCAGGGCAAAGAGTAGTTGCTATCTTTCAACCACATCGTTACAGCCGCACGCTCACGTTTTTAGAAGAATTTGCCGAATCCTTTACTCATGCTGATTTGGTGGTCATCACTGACATTTACAGTGCAGGTGAACCAGATTTAGGGCAAGTCAGTGGTGAACAACTGGTGGCGAAAATTGCTCAACACCAACCCCAGGTGACTTATCAACCGACTTTACCCTCAGTGCGTGAGTTCTTGGTTTCTAGGTTACGTCCTGGAGACTTAGCTTTGTTTTTGGGTGCTGGGAACTTGAACATGGTGATACCTGAAGTAATTACAACTCTTTGCGAACCAGCTAAAGCTAGATCCTAAAAGCTGACACTTGTTGGTTAATTCGTCAGCATTGTGTCTGTCTTGCGAGAGTTTCGTTGCTTCACCTTTTTGCCGTATCTATACGGCATATAAATGTAAAAAAATCACCAATTGAAGTTATATGACAATTTCCCAGGCAGCTGAAAACGTCTGCAAAATTTCTACCTTAGCGACAAGTAAACAAGAAACAGTTAATTCTATTGAGAGCAAGAAAGTTTACGTAATCGGTAGCGATTTTGCAATTAAGTCTCAGGCTTCCCTCGCAGCGGTTACTTCCTACAGAGTTGGCGGACCAGCCGAATGGTACGCAGCTCCACGAAACTTAGCAGCACTGGAAGCAAGTGTGAAGTATGCAAAAGAACATGATTTAGCAGTAACAATACTAGGTTCGGGATCTAACTTGTTAGTAAGCGATCGCGGTATATCCGGTTTAGTTATCGCTACTCGTCATCTGCGCCACAGCCACTTTGACCCCCAAACAGGTCAATTAACAGTTGCAGCAGGAGAATCAATCCCCAGCTTGGCATGGCAAGCAGCAGATTTGGGTTGGGAAGGATTAGAATGGGCTGTTGGCATCCCCGGAACCGTCGGCGGTGCCGTTGTCATGAATGCTGGGGCACACAGTGGCTGTATCGCAGAGATGTTAGTCAGTGCCGAAGTGCTTTCACCCAATGGCACGTTAGAAATTCTCACCCCCGATGAGTTGGATTACACGTATCGAACTTCATTACTACAAGGAAGCGATCGCATAGTCACCCAAGCCACCTTCCAACTCAAACCAGGGGCAGACCCCGCCAAAGTTGTAGCCGCAACAAAACAACACAAACAACATCGTCTGACCACACAACCCTACAACTTCCCCAGCTGTGGTAGCGTGTTCCGCAATCCTAAACCTCATAGCGCAGGCTGGTTAATTGAACAAACCGGTCTTAAAGGCTATCAAATAGGCGGAGCGCAAGTAGCACAACTCCACGCTAATTTTATCGTCAATCGTGGCGGAGCAAAAGCTAACGATATCTTTGGTCTGATCCGCCACATCCAGCAGCAGGTACAAGACCGCTGGTCGATTTTGTTAGAGCCAGAAGTCAAAATGATCGGAGATTTTCAACCAGTTTAGTTAGTAGTTGGTGGTTAGTAGTTACTGGCAAACGGAGCAACTGACAACGCTCCAACGCTCCAACTAACAACCAACTCTAGGTAAAAAAAACAGGCAACTGCAAAAGCGCATCTATAATTGAATTTGATTTGTTATTCAACGCACACGCGGACAATCAGTTATGGCAGAAAAAGGACAGGGTTTTGGCTTCGGCTTGGGAAAAATGAAGGAACTGGCTGAAGCTTTTAAAAAAGCGCAGCAAGTTCAAGAAGGCGCGAAAAAACTCCAAGAAGAATTGGAGCAAATGGAAATTTTGGGAGAGTCTGGTGGTGGTCTGGTCAAGGTGATTGTCAGCGGAAACCAAGAACCAAAGCGCGTGGAAATTTCCCCAAGTGCTCTAGAAGAAGGTGCGGATGTACTTTCCGATCTCGTGACAGCAGCAATGAAAGATGCTTACAACAAGTCTACGGCTACAATGCGCGATCGCATGGAAGATTTGACCAGTGGGCTAGAGCTTCCCGGATTTTAGTAAAGTTTCAATAGTTAGTGGTTAGTAGTTAGTGGATAGTGGTTAGTAATATTTTTTACGAACAACAACGCTCCAACTAACAACTAACGACTGACGCGCAAAATGGATTTTTATGCCTTATAAGCTGCTTTTTGTCTGCCTGGGGAACATTTGCCGTTCACCATCGGCAGAAAATATCATGTATCATTTAATCGAGCAGGCAGGCTTGAGCGAAAGCATCCTCTGCGACTCTGCTGGGACATCCAGTTACCACATTGGTAGCCCACCTGACAGACGCATGACTGCTGCGGCTACTCAAAAGTTGGGAATTAAACTACGTGGTTCAGCCCGACAGTTTCAAAAGTCAGATTTTCAAGATTTTGATTTGATTTTGGCTATGGATCGAGAGAATTATGAAAATATCCTCTCTCTCGATCCAACTGGGCAGTATTCCCATAAAGTGCGCTTGATGTGTGATTTTTGCTCTAAGTACACAACTCAAGAAGTTCCAGACCCTTACTATGGCGGTTCAGAGGGATTTAATCAGGTGATTGATTTACTCGTAGATGCTTGTGAAGGTCTGCTGAAACACGTCACCAGCCAGTAATCAACAGTGCCATTAGCCGTTATTTAACTAAACCGTGCGTAATCGCAAAACGCACTAGTTCGGCGCGGTTGCTAGTTTCGGTTTTCCTTAGTAAGCTGCTAACGTACTTTTCTACTGTCCGAGGACTCAGATGTAACTGATTACCCATCTGAGCATTAGAAAGACCATGTGTTAACAGTTCGAGGACTTCCTGTTCTCTAGAACTGAAAGATGAAAGTGCTTCGGACTTCTGAAAATGATTAACATAATTATGAGAGTCCGCAACTTTAGGTGTAGAATTACCTGGATTTTCTTGATGAGAAAAGCCATACTCTGATTGAATGATTTGCGATCGCTCTAAGAGATTGCGGATCGCTGCGGCTAACTCTTCTAACTCAAAAGGCTTAGGCAAATATAAATCGCATCCTGACTGATAGCCCAAGATTCTTTCCTGGGTCTTAATTCTTGCCGTTAACAAAATAACCGGTAACAAACGAAAGGCTGGTTTTTGACGCACCTGGCGCACCAATTCATAGCCATTCATTCGTGGCATGACAATATCGGTGACAATCAAATCAGGATGGTACTCTTCCACAATCTCCAGAGCCTCTTGACCGTCATCAGCTGTAATTACTATGTAACCAGATAATTCAAGATAATCGCTGATAGACAGACGAGTGCCCAGGTCGTCATCCACTACAAGGATCGTCAAGGGCATGGACAGTACACCCCTAGCATTTTTTTTACTAAGCAATTTGCTTTAATAAGCAATATCAGTAGACTCAAGCAACAATAGTACTCTTATGTTTCATACAGGACTTACGCAACTGGCACATTTATCTGAAAACTGTCACATAGAATTAATATGGCTCTAAGGTTTATAAATCAATGCTTACAAGCATTTACGGCAAATTGAAATATATGTGCCAGTTGACCTTATATTGTGACGCTTGCGTAAGTCCTATCATACTATGACAGGATTAACAGCTAATAACTGCCTCAAGGTTGATTTATAAATAAAATCTTAAATTATTATAATAGGTTAATAAATTTTAACTTATCTTTAACTCCAAGTGTGTAATCCGGGCAGATAGTTTTGTAATTTTTCATCACTCACTGCCTTCAAGAGGGCGATCGCGCTAACTTATAACTGTAAATTAATACCTACTAAATAAATTACCTCGCAGGTTAACGTTAAATTAATAAGATAACACTGATATCCAGTAAAACATTTATAGTGGTTTAATATCCCTCTATAAGTTTAGCAACAAGTAAAGACGAATTTTTAGGCAAATTTGACGCAAGCAAAATACTCAATGAGCGAGAAAAGCGACAGTTACAAAGTTGTAAGCGATAATCGGCAAGCCCGTTATTTGTACGAAATCTTGGAAACCTACGAGGCTGGAGTTCAGTTGACAGGCACCGAGGTCAAGTCAATTCGTGCGGGAAAGGTAAATCTCCAAGATGGCTATGCTTTAATTCGCGATGGCGAAGCATGGCTGTTGAATGTGCATATCTCCCCTTACACTGCTAGTGGGCAATATTTTAACCATGAACCGCGCCGCACGCGCAAGCTGCTGCTCCATCGTCAGGAAATCCGCAAGCTAATTGGCAAGGTTGAACAGCAAGGTTTAACTTTAGTCCCTTTAAAAATGTATTTGAAACGAGGTTTGGTGAAAGTAAGTATCGCTCTAGGCAAAGGTAAAAAGCTGCATGATAAGCGAGAAGATTTGAAACGACGGCAAGATCAACGCGATATTCAACGGGCGATGAAGAATTATTAAGCCGCAGGGTGACAAACAGAAGTACTACACCACAAGAGAGAAACAACTTCACTCTAAGCAGCATTTGTCTATCCTCAGCCTGAGTTTAGAAAAACTTGAGTTTATAGCCATAGATTGATTGAATTTATCTTTGGACTAGATAAATTGGTGAGTAACAAAGGAACCGACGAGGAATATTCACTATGAAAAGTAATCTCACCAAAGTTCTTGGCGCTGGCGTTTTCGCCTTGAGTATGACAATGTTGCCCTTAACTTTACCTGCACAAGCTCAAGTTAATGGCGGAACCACCAACACAGACGGAACCACTGGAACCACAACAACTGCCCCAACCACAACAACTTATGAAAGAAATGATTTTGATTGGGGTTGGTTAGGATTAACAGGTTTGTTAGGTCTAGCAGGCTTGGCTGGTAAAAAGCGCAGCGAAGATACAACCCGTTATCGTGACCCCAACGCCGTAGGTACTTCGACTTACAGAGAATAATCAGATATTTGCCGCTTCAGTTGCTTATTTTGGACAAAAATAGGGTAACCATAAAAAAGAAGAAGAAAGAAGGGAAAAAAGCTTCTTTCTTCTTTTTTCAGTTTGTTATATCTGTCCTATATTGGGACACATATCGTAGAGACGTTCCGACGGAACGTCTCTACAACAGTTGCATAGTTTTAGCGTGCAGGTAAAGGCGAATTTACTTCTTGACCTTTGTCTTGAGGTGTATATGTGTAATAGCTGGCAATCAAACCAACTACTAGCCACCAAACGCTATTGACTTCAGGACGATAAAAGACAGTATCTACTGTGCCATGAGCGAGCATACCTGCCATTGTAGCGATCGCTCCAATTAACCAAAAGCCATCGGCACTTCTCAATTTTCGTAACCGTTGCATTTGTAAAAATGCTGTATTAAAAGTTACGATTAGCAACCACATGAAAGCGGCTAAACCAATAAAGCCAGTTTCTACAATTATCTCTAACAAAATCGAATAGGCACTCAAAGCAGTATAACGAGGGCGTTGGTAAAGTGGGTAAATTTTATTAAAAGAGCCGTGACCAGGACCAATACCGATAAGTGGGCGATCGCGAATCATTTCAAAAACAGCATCCCAAACATTGCGGCGAAAATTATTACTGCTGTCTTTGCGATCGGCAAACATACTCACAACCCGCAAGCGTACTGGCTCTACAAATATCACTGCTAACAGCAATACTCCTATCAAACCTCCTAAAATAATCGGTAGCGACCAAGTTCGCCAAAAAGGAGGCATTTCTATAGTCCACCAATAAACCAACAATGCCATCACAGTTAAAAGTGCCACAACTAGCCCAATCCAGCCACCACGACTAAAAGTAAAAATTAGGCAAGCAGTATTGACAAAAAACATCGTTAATGCCAAAGCTTTTTTGAGCCAACCTTGCCATACAAACACGGCAACTAAGCTGAAAACCACAGCGGGTATAAGGTATCCAGCAAGTAAGTTGGGATTACCCAAATAACTATAGACCCTTGTAGTTTTAGAAAAAGCAGATTCTTGATCAACCCAAGTTGCCAGCGGAGGAGCACCGAAAAACCATTGCCGCATCCCATAAATACTGACAATCAGAGATACGTGCAAGTAGAGAACAATCATCCAAGACCGGAGACGGGGCGACCTCAACACCCTAGCACAGAGGGCAAACAGCAACAAATAGAGCGTTAACGTTGCCAAGTCATTCACCGCCACCTTTTTTACTGGTGATAATGCCGTAGCGACAGCAGCAACAGCCCAGTAAAGCAGTACCAACAGGTGAATGGGAGTAACAGTCGGCTGATTTGCTGGCGTTGCTTCATCTGATAAAGTCAACAACAGCCAAAATGCCACACAAGCCGTGAGCAATAACCCGATGAGTGTATTCGACACAAAAGGCGCAAGAGCATACACCAGGCTGAGTAAGGCAGCCGCAATTGTGTCTCCCCATTGTATCAGCACACTACCTTGCCGCCAGGAACTCAACAACCCGACTACAAAACGGTGCAGGTAGCTAGTGGTGAGATATTGTTTGAGCGGCAAGTAAGATAAAGTGAATCTTTGCCAGACTAAATTCATAAAGAAAACTGCGATCAATTAACAATCCGCGTAGAACTTGGACTCGATCATAATGCGAGTAGTTCCAAAAAGGTAATAATAAAGAAATGCAAATTAGGAATTAATCGCGTTTGAATCACTTCCGGTATATTTTATTAAATATAAGCGATCGCTATAAATCAATACGGTTCAGTTAAGGCTGAAATGCTTATTAGTGATGTGGAATTTAGGAGCTTCAACTCGTTGTCCAGCACCTCTGTGTTTTGGCTTTTTAGAACGAAACTTTGATACAGGTTTTTTCACAACTAAGCGGGTTATTTCGGTGAACCCGTTCGGGTAACAATGTATCTAGAATCTCTACAGTCAACCAGGTGAAAAAAGGGGAAGTTCTTGGCTTTTGAGGCGTTGAAACTTAGGGATAGCACTTTAAGGAATGACTCGTAATGTACCAGTAAAACTCAAGCGTAATGGAGCAACCCCAGCACTGGTTGCAGCTTGAAACATCAACACTCTTACTGACCAATGTCCTAACAACCAACCATATACCTCTTGCACCACCTCCCGTGGTTTTTGAGAACGGACATGAGTTTTTCGCCCCAAAAGGTGTATTTTTAATTCGTCAATGGTGTTTTCTATTTCCCATCGCTGATGGTATTCCCTCGCCAACAGTTCAGCAGGAAATTTATCGATATCCAACAAGCTTGTGATTAAGCGATATGTAAGTTGTTCTTCAGGGTTTTCTGGATGCTCAATTGTATACTCAATTACTCTTACCAGTATTGGTTGACAACCCTTTTTTCGTAACTTTACCGATGGATAAATCCACGACAGATATGAGCCATCTTCCAATGGTTTTTCTGAAAGAAATTTAACATTGGCAGGTATTCTTCCTAAATAATCACAACCCTTACAACCAGTGACTTGTACCATTGTGTAGGAATGTAACCCCCTATCCCACATCAGCAACATTCCTGATGTGACCGACCGTAATAATTTTAACGCCCGCACTCTTTCCCCTATGCGATAGGGGCACATCAATGCATCAAAGATTAAGTGTGTTCCTGCTTCTACCAATATGACTAACCTGACTTTGGGAAATGCTGCTTGTGTCCCAGGACGGCTACTAGGACGACCAAAAACTCTTGCATTTTCATCGCTGTCTGGAACATCGAAACAAGTGCCATCTATCACCACAATTCGTAGCCCATTTAAAAACGCTCCCAATGTTTCGGTCGTCGCTATTGGTCGTACTAACTGGTGAAATAATTGACTCATTACCCTTGCCCCTAATCGCTGCCGAGCTTGGGTGATTGCTGATTTACATGGCACTCGCGCTTTTTTTGCCAACTTTTACCCATGCCTCCGACATCCCATCAATTAAGTTTTTAAGTACATCCCGCATCGAATCTCTCGACCACAGACTCATTGCTATTACCAGACTTACTACTAACTGTGCTGGTAGCGATCGCTTGCGCTCTTCATTGGTTTGGGTATTGGCGGTAAGCGAAGCCATGCCGTAGGCTTATCGCCTGTTCGATTGCCGTTGCTGGAATAGCCATCTCGATTGCTTTAAGCACGTTACCACTTTGTATATCTGGAAACACCAACGAGAAATCCTTAAGATGCACGGCACTTAATTTCCATTTTTGGGAACAATGCCTAATTTACATGACTTTGAGCCTTAACTGAACCGTATTGCGCTATAAATGAGAGTGAATTTTGACTAATTGACTTTGAGCTTACCTACGGTTGTTTGTAATTCCTGAGCAATGTCTACAGTTTTTTGCAGAGATTGAGAAATTATCTGGGAACTACTAGTATTTTCTGATACTTGATAAATTTCTTGCAAAAGTTTTGTGACTGCTTGCGATGTTTCCACCTGAGATACTGTTGCTTGAGAAATAGATTGCGCTAACTTATCAAGTTGCTGAGATAGATTCAAAATTTGATTAAGAGATTTTTTAACATCTTCTATAAGGTGCGTTCCTTTCACCACTTCCGAAGTTCCCAACTCCATCGCCTTGACGACTTGTTGTGTATCCCGTTGCGTGCTTTTTGCTATTTGCTCAATTTCTTGGGTAGCACCTGTACATCGTATAGCTAGTTCTCCTAACTCTGTAGCAAATACCAAAAAACTGTTATTGTCTTGATTAATTCTGGCAGCTTCTAATTCAGCATTAAATGCTAGGATATTGGTTCGCGTTCCTATCTCGTCAATCAAAGAAATTATACGGTTAATTTGTAGCGAAGATTCTCCCAAACGCTTTACTTTTTTTGCCATATCATCAATTGTGGAGCGCAAAGTAAAGAAGTTCCGGATCGTCAAATCCATTGCCGTTTCGCTCTCTTTAGCATTAAAAGAGGTTGTCTGAGCAACTTGTGCAGCTTTTTGAGCGTTTTCTGCCATTGATTGCAGAGAACCTGTCATTTGATGAACATTATCTAAACTGAGGTTGATTTTAGTGCCTTGTTTGAGGTCTTTTTCAAATAGTTGCCTAATTGCATATTCATTTTCATTAACAGCTATATTTACCTGAGAGGTAGATGATTGTACTTCCGCGACAATTGTTCTCAGATTATCGACTATTGTGTTAAAACTCTCAGCGATAATGCCTATTTCTCCAGATATCGCTTCTGGCTTAACTGTCAAATCGCCTTGAGATACTTTGTTGATATCTTTAAGCAATTTGAGAATTTGCTGTTGTAGTAATTGTTGTTGTTGAGATTGCTGATCTGAAACAACTTCAGCATCAGAATTGGCATTTTGAATTTTTTCGATGAGTGATGCTTGTTCTAGAGCATAGCCAATTGGAATTGCCACCTGCTTCAACAAATTAATTTCTAATTCTTGCCATTGACGGGGATGAGAGCATTGATGAGCAATGAGCAAACCATAAAGTTTATTGTTAATCAAAATCGGTGCAACTAAATTTGCTTTGACTGCGAATTTTTCCAGCTCAGCTAAGTAACAATCATTCAAACCAGCTGCATAAATGTTTGCCAGAGCGTGCACACGTCCTTTTTGATACTTTTCTACATAAGTCTTGGCAAAACAAGGATCGCCTATTTCTGCTCCCAAAGCTACGGGGAATTCAGGATTTAGCGATTCAGCAATTATCGTGCCTTGCCAATCTTCATCAAATTTGTAAACAATAACTCTGTCTACTTCCAGAGCTGCTTGTAGACTCGTCACAGCAGCATTTAAAATGTATTGAGTATTCAGGGAGCCACGACAACGCCCAGTAATTTCATTAACTAGTCTTGCTACTTTTACTTCATCTTCCTGTTGGCGGACTTGGTTAGTAATCCTGTCTGCTAATTGGTTGAAACTGAGAGCCAATTGTCCAATTTCATCAGATGAAAAAATTTCTGCACGAGCAGTGCGATCGCCTGCTGCATATCTTAAGGCTGTTCCCTGTAGATGCTGAATCGGTTTAACAATTGTCTGTCTCTGAATCAAAGTCCAAATCAAGGTAATCGCTAATGCGAAAATAACCGTCAACAGTTGCACCCAAAAACTATCTGCAAGCAATTTATTCAACGCTGTTTCTGGAGTTACCCGCACTAAAATAGCCACAGGTTGCTTACTAAAAATAGCAATCGGCTCATCATCTGCTTGGATAATTTTGTAAGGTACAGCCTTTGTGGCCACAGTGTAAGTTTGATTGTCAATTTTCATCCGTGCCGTGACTGGCTCACCTGCGGAATTTAATGCTGTTTCTAGTAACGATTTACCTGTTTTAAGTAAGTCAAAATTTGATAGTTTCTCAGATTCCCCCTGAGCTAAAGATGTTGCTAACCTAAATTCTCCAGTTGGTTGATGAAAATAAACTGCGCTATAGCCACTACCAGTAGTTGTCAATGTACTTTTCAAAATTGAGCTTTTACCATTGACTATATCCCCAGAAACTAAAGCACCGATTACTACATTTGTTTCCGGATTTTTGACTGGGGTAACTGTGTAACGAATCAGTGCATCTTGATTTCTAAATCCACTTGGTAAAGGTGGCGATTCTCGGCTCAGTTCCGACCATTTGACAATGCGACTAGCTTTAATCTGTTTTGGATAGTTGAAAACTTCACTAACTAAATTGTCGGGATTAAAAATTTGCCCTTGCCGATCAGCATTGGCATTGACTAGAATCTTGAAATCCTTGCCGACAAGAGTAGCATATTCTATTTTTCTAGCTTTGATTTCATTTGTTAGAATTTGCTTCACTTCTGCCTTAAGATTGGGACTTAAGGATTGACCAGAAGCATTGAGCTTTGCCGCTTTAATGATTGCAGTATTATCTGATTGCCCTCGAAAACCAAAGCCCATTTGATCAACTTTAATATTGTAAGCCGTATCTGTAACTGCAACTTCTGACTTAGCTTGTTCCAGTGACAAAGCTTGAAGATTAGTTGTAGTTAAAAATCTACTGACAATACCCAGCCCAAAAATTGATATTACTTCCGAAGCAATTAATACAATCAACTGTTTACGAGCAATAGAGAGATTAGTAAAGTTTTGCCATAAAGAAGGTTTTTCTCGCAAAAAACTAATCTTGCTGAGAGATTGTGCAAATCTTTTTAATCCAGAATCTTGACGAGAGCTATTTAATAAATCTTTTGACGAACTAAGTTGACTATCTTCTGTTGTTGAAGAACGTTTACTCACTTGAATTTTCCTCTTAATTCAGTAACTTATGAATCTTGTTCGCAGCACAAATTGAACAGTTATAGCACTAAGCTTAATAACTGCCGAAGAGATAACGAATACATATTTACACGCTGATATTGACTTAAGCGATAATTAAAACACTAAGCCTGTGAGCGTAAATATGCGTTATCAACTCTTGAATCAATCCAGAAGTGAACAACTATGCATTTCACTGATTTGTAACCGGGGATCTAAATTGGGGCATACGTAATATCAGAAATAAAATAAGTATGCACTCTGATATCCGAAGAAACTTCTGCCGCATTCGCCTGATATAGCTCATGAATCAAGTATTTAATCTATCATACATATAAATTTACTACAATAAAACATAAGTGTGAAGTTCTACTTTTGGCAAAATTAGCTTTAAACAAAGACACATAAGGTCTTTCCGCTAATTACTAAATCCAGGCTCCAGGAGCCATCTGATACTGAGTCTACGTAGGTATAAGTTAATAGCCTTATCATATCAGCATGGCTGAGTGTTAATAAGATATATTTATTTCAGAAAATATATGCTGCCAACTGTAATGATAAAAGCAAATCGCAGCCAGCAAAAAATAAAATATTTAGGTATAGCCAACATCTCTGGTACTGGCAATGATGGTAGTAAAACGCTCTGCTTACAGGACTTTGCTGCTATATTCAAAGACGAAAAATCTACAGTCACGTCTATATAACTTCACACATCTTTGATAATAAAAGCATATTGCCTATTTATTCTTAGCCAGTTTGCGCGATCGCAGTCGTCACCAAGAGCAAATTTTGCTTTCATCAGTGACGACTAGTTTCGCAACAATCAATCTTAAGTTTTTATCACTCTCAGAGGAGTAGACTAAATAGCTGATTTTTCGACGCATTCAACGAAGATTCAAGGTTTCAGCGCCAACATAACAAACATGAAGCTGAATAAACTTTTTTGCAATCCTCAAAGGCGAAAAAATAGGATCTGCCTCAAAGATCCCTAACTTTTTCTGTTGTCGCCATTTTTAATGGTAAAGAAAGCACATAGCGGTATCCTGATTCTGGTGAACCTTGAATCGAAATTTGCCCACCATGCAATTCTGCTAGATGACAACTAAGCAATAGACCCAAACTTTCGCGAGACATGCTTCCATGCGGCTTATTTAAATCTAAGTTGGAATCAACACCAAATTCGTATGAATTTGAATCATCCAATTCTACTAATGGCAAACTCCTTACTTGCTCTTGATTTTTGTGATCAATTTTGTAGCTTGCAGCCTCAGTTGTCATCTCCAGCAGCGCCATTGGATTTAGACGAAAATAAGGATCAACCTCGGTTATACCGTCTCCCAGCCACGGATGCGATACCCAGACAGTAATGTTGAGTGTATCTTCTTTGTAAGAAACATGAATGCGAACAACGCTACCTGTAGCAGAAAGTTGAATCACGCTGAAAACTAGGTGATAAAGCATTTGTCGCACCTTGTCTTTATCCAAAGTCCAAATGCGACCGCGTCCAGGTTCTATCGAGAGGCGAATATCTTGCTCGCGGCGATTCGCTGCTTCTTCTAAGGTATTGATAGCTTGTTGACACAGCATTTCAATATCCATAGGAGCTAGATTCAGCAGAGTCGGGCTTTCATTCACTGATCCAAGTTCGGTAATTTCATTTACCAACGAAAGCAAATATCGACCACTGTGTTGGATAATCTCTAGATATTCTCTTTGCTTAGTCGTCAAAGGTCCATAAATCTCGCGTCCCAAAACACCAGCCATACCCAACACAGATGTCAACGGTGTACGCAACTCCTGAGTTAGCTGCCCCAATAGTTCCACCTTCAGTTGCTTGGTAGGATCGCAATCTTTGTCTACTAGAGGTGTGGTGATTCTAATTTCGCTGGGAGCCTCATGCTTAAATGAGAAATGAGAAGCCCCATTGTGAGTGCTTTGTGGGTTTTGTTGCAAAAGTCGATTGCGCTCAAATTCACTCATGCACCAACGAGCTATGATTTGTAAAAATTCGATATCTCGATTGGAAAATTCATGCTCATGAAGATACATGACTGCCAGCGAACCCAGACAATGCCCAGAAGCATCAATTAGCGGTGCTCCCATGTAAGCGCGAATGCCATAATCCCGCACCAATTTGCTACCAGCAAGTTCTGCATCGGTGATTTTTCGCATATCGGTGATAACCACTATTTGCGAAGTCTCTACCACTTGGCTACAAAACGATTCTCGGCGTAACAGTTGACGATTTTGCGCCAGCTGATTCATGATTCCCAGCCTAGATAAGCCTACCGCTGACTTGAACCAATGACGTTCTTGATCGACAAATCCCAATATGGAAATTGGGGAATCCAAAAAGTGAGCAGCAGTTTGAGTGGCTTCTTCAAAAACAGGAATCGTTTCTGATTGCCGCAGACCTAGCTCGAACAATGCTTTTAGTCGTTGTTGTTCTTTGGTTTCCTGGGAAGCCCAACCATCCTTGAGGGCAAACAATTTGTTTTCCGGCTCTACCATTGCCACTGTTACCTTGATAATTGCTTGAGACTGTAATTTATATAACCACTATTTATGGGTTATCGTTTGTTAATGTAAGCATTCCCCAATTTTGCTGCTGATAAACAATTTTGGTGCAAAATTTTTTACCTTACTTAAAACTATTGAGTGCTAAGTCAAACAAGAAATACTTTGAGAATGCGATTTGTGGATTTTTATGGGATCTTTTCCATCCTGGTGAGTAATACGTAGACGCATAGTGGTGAGACAGCGCTGCTGACGCACATAAGCGTAAATAAATCTCCAGCCCAACGGGAGAATCAGTACGAATATTGAGGGCTGATATTTTATTAGTTGTAAGTGCCTGGGGAAATGGACAAGAAAAAACATCCACTTGTTTTCCCACCACAGGTATGTTAATCCAACACAGTGGCTTTCTTTAAACTCACTGCTCTACCTAACTTTAAGTTTTAATGCCAAAAGCGCGTTAGTTTTGGATTTGAGGTGGGTACGATAACGTTAAGGATAAAAGAAAAAAGTTTTCTCATTCTTAATATGACAGCGGAAAGTTCCCGTTTATCTATTCAACTCCATTTACTCAAAATTACTTTTGTGATTCAATTTAATGAGGCTGTTTTATCGAAAATCCTGATAGCGATCGCTATCACATTAAAACAAACTATATAAAGTGACTTTTTGAGGAAATCACCCCAAAAAATATTAAATATAATTTTTTATTTTTTGGATCTAAATTAAGAAAACCTGCCCAAAAGTTAAAAATAAAACTATATTTTTGTAAAAGTGAAAATTTTAACTAAATATAACTTTAATACAAAATTCATCAACACTTCATAATTAGTAATTACCCAAAAGTTGGGTCTTCAGTCAAAAATGGATCAGATGTGAAAAAAACCGGATTTTGAGATTAATTTTGAGGCTTTCTGAAAAAGAATAATATGACAATTAGAATTCCTTTTGTAGACCTGAACTTACAACACCAATCGATTAAAACTCAATTGCAACAAGCAATGCAGGGTGTAGTTGAAAAGGGAGATTTCATTTTAGGGCAAGCCTTAAAAGAATTTGAGATAGCATTTGCAGCGGAGTCTGGGACAAAATACGGTGTTGGTGTTGCTTCCGGAACTGATGCGATCGCTCTCGGCTTGCAAGCTTGTAATATTGGTGTCGGCGATGAAGTAATTTTACCAGCAAACACCTTTGTCGCCACATTAATTGGCGTGCTACGTGCGGGAGCAAAACCGATTTTTGTAGATTGCGATCCCAAAACAGCCTTAATTGATTTAAAAGCGGCAGCAAAAGCAATTACGCCGCATACCAAAGCGATTATCCCCGTGCATCTTTATGGACAAATGGTATCGCCACAGCTGCTGTTAGACTTTGCCGATACATACAAAGTGCTAATTTTTGAAGATGCGGCACAAGCCCATTTAGCCGAACGCGATGGATATCGCGCTGGTTCAGTGGGGATAGCAGCAGCATTTAGTTTTTATCCGAGTAAAAATTTAGGCGCATTTGGGGATGGGGGAATAGTACTAACGCGAGATCCAGATGTTGCCCAGAAAATGACACGCTTGCGGAATTACGGCGCATCCTCGAAGTATTATCATACAGAAGCGGGTACGAACAGCCGTTTAGATACCATGCAAGCAGCAGTGTTGCTAGAGAAATTACCATACTTGCCGAATTGGAATAGCGATCGCCTCAACATTGCCCAACAGTATGATGCTGAATTAGCAACCTTAAATCGGCTAGGCATCATCCCTATGCAAAACCAAAGTGCTACAGGACACGTTTATCACCTTTACGTAATTAAAATAGATGATTCTTGTCTGCTTGAACGCCAACAAATCCAGGAACAACTGACAGTAGCAGGAATTCAAACAGGCATTCACTATCCAATTCCCTGCCATCTCCAGCCGGCATTTACCGACTTAGGTTATCAAATTGGAGACTTTCCCCAAGCAGAAAAGCAGGCAAAGCAAATATTATCATTACCCATGTATCCAGGCTTGAGCCATAGCCAAGTCAAAGAAGTTGTAGCAGCCTTGGCATCAATCCTTAGTGGCGAACAACAACAGTTATTGTGCATTTAATCACCAATGGCTAATTGCTCATTATCATTTAACTATGATCTATTAGCCAGTCTTCCATTAAGTAAGTAGGCGAAAAAACCTAAAATACTGTCCTGGCTCGTAGTGAGCCAGCGCGGTCTTCTCCCTCATAGAGAGGCTAGCCCCAAGGGGAGCCACCTCCGTGCGCGGGTTGCCCGCGTTGAGGAGAGTAGCGTGGTCTCCCCCATGAGCGACTGGCGTTAGCGACTCAGGAGCGTCACCCAAAGGGTGAGCGGTTTACCGCTCATATCTTCGGTTTTAAGCGGTATCCCTTATTACATTCAGTCCTTTGTTTATTTATGCCCAGCCACTTAGCAAATTTTAAATATTTAATTTTAAATCGGTGAAAATTATGACATTCCAACGTCAGATTCAAAACAGAAACGCGCCACAATTGTTCAGCTTCGCCATTCTAGGTGTATTAGCGCTGCTTTATGCCCCGATATTGCTGCACTGGTTCGATGGTTGGCTAAACAAAAGTATTAGTACAGAACACGAATATTTTAGCCACGGTATTATTGGTATACCCTTTGCGGCTTACCTTAGCTGGATAAACCGAAAAAAATGGCAACGACTCCCAGATGTCAATCATCCTTTGGGTGTAGCCTTGTTGATAATAGGGGGAATTTTTTATCTTAGCGGTGTCACGGAATGGGTTAACCTTTCCTTCCCCGCCATCGTAACAGGATTGTGCTTGTGGTTAAAAGGAATTCCCGGCTTTAAACTGCAAGGATTTCCCCTGCTATTAGTGTTTTTGGCAACCCCAACAGCATTACCTTACCTCATCGCTCCCTACACCTTGCCTCTGCAAAGCTTCATTGCTGGTACGGCTGGCTTCATACTAAGTCAGTTTGGTATGGAAGTAGCTGTCAATGGCACAAATATCTTCGTCGGGGGACGCATTGTGGAAGTTGCCCCTTACTGTGCAGGATTGAAGATGCTATTTACTACGTTATACGTCTGCTTAATGCTGCTTTATTGGACAGGTGCTTTGTCATCACGTCGCACAACTGTTTGGTTTTTATCTACTGCTGTCGTCGTCAGCGTCACCGCGAATATCATTCGCAACACTTTACTGAGTTTCTTTCATGGCACAGGACAACAGGCAGCTTTTGAATGGCTGCATGACAGTTGGGGTGGAGACTTATATTCTGCCATGATGCTGCTTTTATTAGTGCCTATTCTCAATCGACTTGATAGATATTTCTCAGAACCTTTACCAATACCAGAAGGCGAAAAGTGAACTACCTACACTGACCTGACGGTACAGTGTAGGCTTCCGGTTTCAACGACAACAGCCTTTCCACCTTGCGGTTTATTGGTCTTACGTTGCCTCGACACGGCAAGAACGGGGTTCCCTCCGTCCATAGATAATATTATCCGAATACCTTGATTTCTGATGTTGAGTGCTGCATTACTATCACGCTCATGATGAGTTCCACATTTTGGGCAACCCCATTCGCGTATGTCGAGTGTCAACTCATCAAGAACATGATTGCATCTTGAACAGGTTTTTGAACTGGGGAAAAACCTTCCTATTTCTACAAGTTGTCCATCTTTGACTTTTAACTTGTAATCCAAAAAGTTAACAAACATTCCCCAACCCACGTCGGATATTGATTTTGACAGTTTACGATTCCGTACCATCCCTTTAACGTTGAGATTTTCTACAACGATGATTTGGCTTTCGTCTACCAGTTTCCTACTTAACTTATGTAGGAAGTCCTGACGGGAATTTGATACTCGTTCGTGAACTTTGGCTACTAGTTTTTTATACTTGCTTCTTGAGTTACTTCCTTTAATTTTACGAGCAAACTTTTTTTGTTTCCGAGCTAGATTCTTCTCATGACGTTTAAGGTGCTTTGGATTGGAATACTTGGTAACTCCATTACCATCATGAACGATAGCAAAGTCTTTCAATCCCAAGTCAATGCCAAGCGTCTTGTCACTTATTGATTGGCTAGTTTCACTCTCTACTTCACACAAAATTGAAGCAAAATATTTATCTGTAGGAGTTTTGCTTATAGTAACTGTCTTGACCTTCCCTTCAATTGGTCTATGAAAGACTGCTTTAATGACACCTATCTTGGGAACTTCCAAACACTCACCAACAACTTTAACGTTCTGAGGGTATTGAATTGATTGCTTATGGTGCTTTGATTTAAATCTTGGGAACTTAGCCCTACCCTCAAAAAAGTTAGTGTAAGCCTTGTTCAAGTTGATTGCTACACACTGCAAAATAGCAGAATAGCAATCCTCTTTTAACCAAGGATGCTTCACCTTTAATTTTGGAAGATAAGCCTTGTAGACACTAAGCTTTATAGTTTTACCTGTTTCTGAATAGTGTTGAATGCAAGCATTGAGGACATAATTCCAATACCACCTTGCACAACCAAACGACTTGGCTAGAGATATTTCTTGCTCAGATGTAGGATATAGCCTTATCTTGATTGCTTTCAACACTTTAAATCACCTCCTTGCTGTACCTATGACAGCATTAATGTCAGAACTTACGCATTGACAAATTAGACAATAAGTGCCATATGGAAAAGAAGAAAAAATATGCGATCGCTAATCACTCTTGGACTGGAAAGACGGATAATTTACGTCCAGAGCGTATTTAGGGTT
>JAESGY010000349.1_pt1 | contig 24141 bp, 23 predicted proteins | sample 9269841 | NCBI WGS metagenome assembly JAESGY01 (sample SAMN17022865, study PRJNA683097) | algae metagenome | isolation source: Spirirestis rafaelensis WJT71-NPBG6 and co-occurring heterotrophs from... | place: USA: Pinto Wells, Joshua Tree National Park, Colorado Desert, CA | collected 2006-08-15
GGAAATATATCCTCAAATAGTCTCCATTCCAGGTCACTCAATCCTTCAAAACGTCCTGCCATAAAGTGATACACCTCTTTTATTCAAGAAGTAGATTATCACGTTTTGGCATTAGTGGGATAGGTTCTTGCAACTTCCCTTCAAGCGTGGTGCTGCAATTTATGCTTTGCGTTCTAGGGTGCCAATTCTACCTGTAGCGCTCATCGGTACTCAAGATTTGTATTTTAGAAAGAAATTAACTGTGCGTTTTGGGGAACCGTTAATTTTTCCACAATCTCATCGACCAAAGCCAAAAGAGATACAAGCAGTTTTGGATGAATTGCAAGCAGCGCTATGCGCTTTGTTGCCAAATGATTATCATGAACCAGAAGAACCAAAGCGATTACGTCACTTTCTGAATCGAATGTTTTGGTAAAAAGTAATATGTAGGACTTAGGCATTTTGCGTAAGTCCTATTTTCGCTTTACTTTTTATTAATCAGGAGGTTCGGTGAAGACAACTTCGTAGAGATGAAACTGATTTTCAGCTAAACCTTGCCAATATTCACTTAAAGGTTTGTATTTTGGATCTTTCAATAGTTCTTCAAAATCGGCAAAGCTGCGCCACTGTCCGTAGTTTACATTATGTACGCCATCAAGCGATCGATGAAAATTACCAGATATAAGTCCGGGATTTTGCAAGCCTAGAGGTAAATATTCTCTTTCTAATTCCACCAGACGCATTTGATTTTCTGGCTTGACTTTAAATTCAGCTAGGTGAATTAAACCACCTTTGGCAATTTTGAGTGTGGCATCATCTGGGAGAGAAACAACGACTTCGTAAACGTGCGACTCATGAATTTTAAATTCAAAAAGCTTTTCTCCAAGTTGACGCAGTTGGGAATTATTTATGAATGCTTGGTAATCTTCTTGAGTTTTCCATTGAGCGTAATTCATCACTCGCACGCCATCTATACTTTTGTGGATGCTAGATGAAACAAAACCCGGTTGGTGTTTTACCCCTTTTTCCACAAATTCCACAATATTATCAACAAGTTCTTGCTGTCTTTCTGGTTCTACAGCAAAGATAATTATGACCGTGATGACATCGTTGTTTTTGGCAATAGTCGGCATTTTGAAACCTCTCGTAGTGACGACTGAAGTCGTCATCATATTATCAGGTAAGCAGTGAAGCGCTTACTACGAAAATGTTTTATCTTTTACAGCCAATATCTTCTACTAACCGCGCAATTAATGCTGTCCAGCCGGTTTGATGACTGGCTCCCAAACCGTGACCAGAATCGCCACAAAAGTACTCGTGATAAAGAATTAAGTCGCGCCAATGAGGATCGTTGGCGAAGTATTGATTATGACCATGCCAAGGGCAGCGTCCTTCTTCGTCGGGAAGAAATATCTGCGTTAATCGGTGTTGCAGTTCCTCCGCTACTTGGGAGAGGTTCATCATCTGTCCAGAATTTGTGGGACATTCAACTTTTAAAGAATCACCGTAGAAGTGATGGTAACGTTCTAAAGCTTCGATGAGTAGATAATTTAAGGGAAACCAAATTGGTCCACGCCAATTTGAATTTCCGCCGAAAAAGTTGCTGTTAGATTCTCCCGGAAGATACTTGACACAATACTCTTGATGGTCAAATTTTAAGATATAAGGATGATCTAAATGATGGCGGGATAAAGAGCGAATGCCATATTTTGACAGAAATTCGGTTTCATCTAACAAGTAACGCAGCACTCTTTCTAAACGTTCTTGGGAAGGAATTGCTAACAACATGCGTCCATGATCCCGCGCTTTTTTCATGCAGGAAATGTGCTGGGTTACGTCTTTGCGATTTTTGAGAAACCACTGCATTCGTTTAGAAAACCCTGGTAGACGCTCGATTAAGTCAAAGTCGATAGTTTCTACGGCAAAAAATAGCACAAGTCCGACAAGCGATCGCACTTTCAAAGGTATAGATTTACCATTGACCTCAAGCTGATCGTAATAAAAGCCGTCTTCTTCGTCCCACAATCCAGTCCCACCGAGTCGATTCATCGCATCAGATATGGCGATGAAATGCTCAAAAAACTTTGATGCAATATCTTCATAAGCGGGGTCTTCATTAGCTAGTTCTAACGCCATCGCTAGCATGGTTAAGCAGTAAAATGCCATCCAAGCGGTGCCGTCTGCTTGTTGAAGATTCCCTCCAGTGGGTAGCGGTTTGGAACGATCAAAAACTCCGATGTTATCCATTCCCAAAAAGCCACCGGCGAAGATATTTTTCCCTTCAATATCTTTGCGGTTCACCCACCAAGTAAAGTTCACCAACAATTTTTGAAAGACACGCGCCAAAAAAGTGCGATCGCGTTTTCCCTTACATGCAGTAATCTTATAAACACGCCAACAAGCCCAAGGCAATACTGGCGGATTTGTATCCGAAAAGTCAAATTCATAAGCTGGTAGTTGTCCCTTGGGATGCGTATACCACTCCCGGAGAAACAAAATTAGCTGCTGCTTGGCAAATTCTGGATCGATTTTGGCAAAGGCGACAATGTGAAAGGCTAAATCCCAGGTAGCATACCAAGGATACTCCCATTTGTCGGGCATGGAAATTACATCGCGGTTGTACAGTTCAGTCCAATCGACATTACGTCCATTTTTCTCTCTTTGTGGTGGTGGTTGGCTAGGATCGCCTTCTAACCACTGCTTCACACCGTAATGATAAAATTGTTTTGACCACAGCAACCCTGCGTAAGCTTGTCTGACTACTCGATTTTCGTGTGGGGAAAGGTTGCAAGAAACACGTTTTTTGTAAAATTCTTCTGTTTCGTCGATGCGTTGTTGAAATATTAAGTCAAAATCTTTGTCAAATGGCTGTTGTGGTGCTTCGTCTTCGGCAAATAGCCGCAACCTGATTGTAACTTCTTCGCCAGCTGGTATTTCCAAACAGTAGTTTGCAGCGGCTTTTGTACCGACCATTTCCGGATTGATGGGATCTTTAATACCGTTGACAATATATTCGTGAAAAGCATCTTTGACGTAAGCGCTCTTATTTTCTTTTACACCAAACAGCTTGACTGCGTTTGTCTCATTGTCGGTAAATAAGAATTTTGGCGGTTCGCTACCTGGGAACGGTTCAACCGCAAGATGAAATTTGCCGAGTGTTTCATGAGAAAGCAAAAGTTCCCCATCTTTTTTATACTCGATGCGGGGTTTTGACCAATAACTCTCGCCGGTGCGACCCCAAGACCAACTATTTTTAAACCAAATTGTCGGTAAAAGGTGCAGTGTGGCAGATTTTTCCGCACGATTGGCAACAGTGATTTTAATTAAAATGTCGTTAGGACTAGCTTTGGCGTATTCGGCAAAAACGTCAAAATAGCGATTTTCAGCAAAAATGCCTGTATCGAGAAGTTCAAATTCTGATTTCTCTTGGCTGCGGTGCTGGTTTTCCTCAACTAAGCGCGTGTAAGGAAACTCGCTTTGCGGATATTTATAATTAGCTTTTAAATAAGAATGGGTGGGTGTTGAGTCGAGATAAAAGTAATATTCTTTAACATCTTCCCCGTGATTTCCCTCACTGTTGGTTAACCCGAAAATACGTTCTTTGAGAATTGGGTCGCATCCGTTCCACAAAGCGATCGCAAAACAAAGACGACCTTCGCGATCGCATATTCCCAAAAGTCCATCTTCCCCCCAACGATAAGCGCGACTGCGTGCGTGTTCGTGAGGAAAGTAATCCCAGCTAGAACCATCCGGTGAATAGTCCTCGCGCACGGTTCCCCACTGTCTTTCTGCTAAATATGGTCCCCACCGCTTCCAGTTTTTCTCTCGTCGTGCATCTTCCTCAAGACGGATTTCTTCAGCATCAAGGTTATCGTCGTGGTTCATCGATTAAGTGTCAAATAATTGCTTTTGTTTCTCAAAGTTTCCTTCATCGTTGAGTCTTTTTGTATCTTGCGCGAGTATTAAAACTCGAAGTTTCATGCTCTGAACCCGAAGTTTCATGCTCTGAACTCGAAGTTTCATGCTCTGAACACGAAGTTTCATGCTCTGAACACGAAGTTTCAGGTTCTGAGCACGAAGTTTCAGGTTCTGAGCACGAAGTTTCAGGTTCTGAGCACGAAGTTTCATGTTCTGAGCACGAAGTTTCAGGTTCGGAACACGAAGTTTCATGTTCTGAGCACGAAGTTTCATGTTCTGAGCACGAAGTTTCATGCTCTGAACACGAAGTTTCAGGTTCTGAACTTAACTGGCGAGTATTACTCTCATCAAAAGTGTAAAATGACCTATCTTCTTTATCTTCTTCCTTCTTTTGTGGGAGACGCTAGGCGATCGCTTGTAACCACAGCGAGGACTTCTCTGTCTCAAACTCTCCCAACCTCTGTGTTTTCTGCGCTCTGTGCGGTTCGTTTTTTGATTTTAAATACGTAAGCCGATCTAACTCACTTTACTGCTAAACAAGCAGTGCGATCGCGGTCTACTTGCAGTCTTCGTTCTTCAGCAGTCATAGTTTTAGATTTATTACATATGTAGTAAGCGCTCTTCGCGCTTACTACATATGTAATAAAAACTCTAAAGGCTGACTGATGGAGGTAGCAGTACCGTATCAATTACATGGATGACTCCATTTTCAGTTTCGATATCTGGCTGAACGACCGTGGCATCATTCACCTTGACACCATTGGAGGCATCAATCTTGACATCGGAACCTTCAACCGTCGTCGCTTGACTGAGCTTAACGACATCAGCCGCCGTGACTTTGCCAGATACGACATGATATTCTAAGATTTTTCTCAGGGTGAGGATATCTTGAAGCAGTGCTTCCACTGTTCCTGATGGCAACTTAGAAAAGGCATCATCACTTGGCGCGAAAACAGTGAATGGACCAGGACTCTTGAGTGTATCTGCAAGACCAGCAGTCGTAACTGCCGTTACTAAGGTGGAGAAAATCCCCGCACTCATGGCAGTATCAACAATATCAGGCATAGTTTTAATGATATTTGTGAGAAATTGACAAAAAAATGTCAAACATCCTCTAGCCTATGTCTTAGGTAGATTTACACTCTCTACCGCTGGGAGGAAATAGCAAGGTTTTTTGTAACAGCCGCTACTCTTGCTCTACACAACTTTCTTGGCTAACAAATTGCTTGACTCTTGTTGGGTTTAATGTAGGGATGTAGATTTTCTTATACAGCAGTTTGCAATGAAATGAAGTACAGCAGCCATATCTCACGCGCTAGATATAAATCTATTTTCCTTCTGACTCCTAAATTCTGCTGTATTTGTATTAAAAATGAACAATAAAGCAAAATCCCCCGTTAAAAAACGGGGGATTAGCTTAACAATAAATTCAGCCTAAGGAGAAATGAGAACTGGATTTTAAATAAAATCCACAATCTATGGCTCCAAAATCGATTTAGCGTCCAACGCCTACATATTGGAATCCTGCCCGCACCATTGTTTCAGGATCGAGGAAATTACGACCATCAATCATTACCGGGTGGCACATCAACTTTGCCATTTTGGCGTAGTCGAGATTGCTGAATTGTTGCCATTCAGTCACAAGTACCAAAGCATCACAACCGTCAGCAAGGCGTTCCGCGTCGGTTTCTACCAACACACCAGAAAGACCATGACGCATTCCGGTTTGAGAAATAATCGGATCGTATGCCTTAACTTTGGCTCCGAGTCGGTTCAACTGCTCAATCAAGTTGAGTGCGGGAGCGTCGCGCAAATCGTCAGTATCCGGTTTAAAGGTTAAACCGAGTAATCCGACAGTTTTACCTTTGAGGATTTTCAGGGCTTGTTGGAGTTTTTCCAGAGCAATCAAGCGCTGACGTTCGTTGACGCTGACAGCGGCTTTGAGCAGTTGAGCTTCATAGCCGTAATCATCAGCGGTATGAACAAGGGCAGAGACATCTTTGGGGAAGCAGGAACCACCCCAGCCGATGCCAGCTTGCAAGAATTTGTTACCGATACGAGAGTCTAGACCAATGCCTTTTGCTACTTGGGTAATATCAGCACCGACGCGATCGCAAATATTAGCTACTTCGTTAATAAAACTAATCTTGGTTGCCAAAAAAGCATTAGCAGCATATTTAATCATTTCTGCGGAGCTTAAATCTGTTGCCAATACAGGCACTTGAGGTAAAGATTTATTCTCAGCAAACTGGCGCTCGACAATTGGGGCATACAATTCTTTCATCATGCCGATCGCTCTTGGAGAGTTACCACCTAAGACAATGCGATCGGGGTTAAAGGTGTCGTACACTGCCGAACCTTCGCGCAAAAACTCTGGATTGCTGAGTACATCAAACTGAGATGTATATTCAGGCAATTTCTCTTCACTAACCCCACCTGCGGGAACTAGTGTTTTTTGGCGTTCAGCGATGCCATCCATAACAAGCATCCGCACCCAGTCACCTGAGCCAATGGGCACTGTAGATTTGTTGACGATGACCTTATAACCACCGTTAAGATTTGCGCCAATACTACGGGCTACAGCCTCTACATAACGAGTATCACTTTCACCAGTAGGTAAAGGTGGTGTTCCCACAGCAATAAACAAAATTTCCCCGTGAGAAACGCCTGCACTGATGTCGCTGGTGAACTCAATATTACCCGATTGAATGGCAGACTGCATAATTTCCGAGAGTCCAGGCTCGAAAATTGGCGACTGTCCAGACTTCATTAACTTGACTTTTTCTTCGTTGTTGTCTACGCAAATTACATTATGTCCAATATGAGCCAAGCAAGCGCCTGTCACCAAACCAACGTAGCCAGTACCAATTACACAAACACGCATTTTTTTAATTCCTTGCTTTTTTGGGATTAGTTGTCAAAGAGAAGTTTTCACAACTCAAAAGTTCATAAGTCCAGAGTCTAAAGCCTAAAAATGGCTTGACTAGTGACTATTGACAAATGACTGTTGACTACCTTTGATGCGATCGCGGAAATCTTCTACAGTCAGTTTTAACCCCTCTTGCAGAGGAACGGTAGGTTCCCAATTTAACAAAGTTTTTGCTTTGGTAATATCGGGACGACGCCGACGCGGATCGTCAGAAGGCAGAGGCTCAAATTTAATCTGTGCATCCGGATTTATCAGGGTTTGCACAGCTTGGGCTAATTCTAAAATGGTATATTCACCAGGATTGCCTATATTTACTGGACCAACGTAGTCACTCTTCATCAACCGTAAAAATCCTTCGATTAAGTCGGAAACGTAGCAAAAACTACGGGTTTGGGAACCATCCCCGTATATTGTCAAAGGTTCGCCCCGCAAAGCCTGAACGATAAAGTTACTTACTACCCGACCATCATTTTCTAACATCCGAGGACCATAGGTGTTAAAAATACGGACAACGCGAATATCAACTTTATTTTGTCTGTAGTAGTCAAATGCCAAAGTTTCGGCAATTCGTTTGCCTTCGTCGTAGCATGAACGCAGCCCGATGGGATTGACGCTACCTCTATATTCTTCAGTTTGCGGATGAACTTCTGGATCTCCGTACACTTCACTCGTTGAAGCTAAGAAAAATCGTGCTTTGACACGTTTAGCCAACCCCAGCATATTCAACGTGCCGATCACGTTGGTTTTCACTGTTTTGACTGGATTGTACTGGTAATGTATCGGCGAAGCCGGACAAGCCAGATGATAAATTTGATCCACTTCTAACCGAATTGGTTCGGTGATGTCATGGCGGATGAGTTCAAAGTGTGGATGATTCATCCATTTGAGGATGTTTTGTTTATTACCTGTGTAGAAGTTATCCAAACAGATAACTTCATGGCTATCAGCCATTAGTCTGTCGATCAGATGGGAACCAAGAAACCCAGCACCGCCTGTCACCAAAATTCTCATAATTTACCAGTTACTTAGATATTTTTGCAAAGTGCGATCGGCGCTAGCCTTTCCTTCTCTTCGAGACGCTCCGCGAACGGAACGCACTCGCGTTCGACTTCTCCAACGGAGTACGCCGCAGCGCTTCCGCAGAGCGGACGAGGGGCGCGAACGCTATCGCGCCTGTTTATAGAGTGCCCAGCCTGATAACAAAAATTGAGCGCTTCCACGGGTAACTAAAAAGGTATTTTTCTCCGCGATTTAGTTTTAGATGCAATTAAGCACTTTATTACTTCGCAATTCACTTAGCAAAATAACAAACATTGCTCGCGTGATCTGGGCTTTTGGGCTAGACTTTACAAAATCTTTAAAAATATAAAGTTTTGAAACAGGAAAATGGGCAATGAGAATAAAGCCAAATCTCTTTCTATGCCCCATTACACAGCAGCTGTAGTATTGGGAACTGCTCTAGATAGAACTGCTGTGGGATTACGTTCTGGTTCGCCAAGCATGACGATAGAGCAGGTGAGTTGCCTTGCTAACTGGGTAGTAACATCGCTAATGGCTAATCCACCAGGACTTGTGCGATTACGTATAAAAGGTAATACTACTAAATCATATAATCGGGCTGCCTGCAAAATTGCTTGGGCAACGTTTTCATGGGCAATGATTTGAACTTCTGGGGGATTGGGCAAAGCTAATTTAGATACTAATAACCCAAGTTGCGATCGCCGAAAAGCGATTTTACTGGAACTTGTACGGCGATCGCATACATTTAACACCGTAACTTGCGCTTGATTTGCCTCTGCTAACATAATCGCAAATTGCACAGGCTGCAATGAGGGTGCCATTAGGTTTTCTACTGGCACCAAAATTCGCTGAATTTTTCTCGGTGATTCTACTAAACGTGCCACCGCTACCGGACAATGAGACGCCCAGAGAACGCTGTCAATTACATTACCAAATAAACGCGCTCTCAACCCAGTCCGTTTACCCCAACCCATAACAATTAAACTAGCTTTTTGTTCGCGAGCCGCTCTGCTGATACCCTGAGCAAAAGCATCATCAATTCGCAGTAATGGTTCGGCTTCTACGCTCAATACTCGACTTTGAGCGGTGGCTTTGGAAAGTAACCGTTCACTACGTTGCAGAGAAATTTCTAATTGCGGTGCATCCATGTGAGCCGCAGCAGTGGCGATCGCTAATGGTATAATCCTGCCATTTTCCTGACGTGCTAATAATGCCGCCATTTCAATCAAATATTGCTGAGTTTGCGGATTATAAACAGGTACGACTATAGTAAAATTGCTGTCTAAAATTTGTAAATTTTGATATAACTCTTCTGTTGACTTGTGCTCCTCAACAGATGATGAAGCCAAACCAACAGCAAGGCGACTGGTAATCAATGGTCCGACGGTTGATGTCACCAGCATCAAGATAACGACACTATTTAATACCTCTATCGATAACAACTCCGCCCGATATCCCACTAATGTTACCGCTAATGTCGCACCTACTTGAGGTAGACTCAGCGACCACATCATTAACATTTCTTGCCAGTTATAGCGGTAAACTAGTTTTGCCAAAAAAGCGGCGAGAAATTTGCTGGAAAATAAACTAATTACAATAAATAGGGTTAGCTTAAGCGTGCTCAAATTGGTAACAGCGGGCAAGTTAATTAATAAACCAATCTCAACAAACAAAATAGGTATGAACAGCACGCTACCAACGAACATCACCTTTTCTTTGACTGGTCCAGAACCGACGGCGCCATTTACCGCCAAACCTGCTAAAAAGGCTCCAAGGATTTTTTCTACTCCGATTAATTGGGCGCCGACAGCGGCAAGAAACACGCAAAGTAATACAAATAAAAACTGGTTTCCCTCATCGTCTCCAGACCGCCGGAAAAATTCTTTACCTGCCCAATCAAAGCCGATTAATACAACGATTAAGTAAATAATTAAGGAATTAAATAAAGTTATCAATCCCCAATAGCTGAATTGTCTGGTATGAACGGCTATACAAAAAGATAACACCAACAGTGCGCCGATGTTAGTAAAAATTGTGGCTCCAATGGTGACACTGACGGCTTGATTTTTGACTATTCCCAGGCGATTGATAATCGGATATGCCGTCATGGTGTAGGAAGCTAACAAAGAGCCAATTAATATTGAAGCATTGCCGCTAAAGCCAAAAATTTTCCCGATTAATGTTCCTAATGCTAGAGGAATAAAAAAGGTGAAGCTGCCAAATCCAAAAGAACGACTTTTCTGACGGCAAAATTGTTCTAAGTCAACTTCTAACCCCGCTACAAACATCAAGTAGACTAACCCGATATCTGATAGCAGGTTGATAGTTGGCGAATCAGGCTGGAATACATTCCAACCTGATGGACCAAGTACTAGCCCCGAAAAAACCAAACCGACTAACCTAGATAGTCTTAGCCGCTCAAAGAGAATCGGTACGACTAAGATAACCACTAATAAAATGGCAAAGGGAACAATTGGTTCCTTACCGAGAACTTGATTTGTCGGTTCTAGTGCAAGAACTTGGGAGATGAGTTCCATAGGTAGGACTTGTATGTTCGCAAGCTTGATGAAGCGACAATTGCCTTGGGGCAATTGTTCGCTATGAAAATAAATGAAAAGCCACCCTGGAGAAAATGAAAAAGTGAGAAAATTTTACCTACTAGATCATTGAGGTGATCGCCTGTGCTAACTACCTATGGGTGGATTTGGCTGAGGATAAATCGCAAGCGATCGTAATCGTCTTTGAGCAGCACACTCAGGGTTCTGCCGGCTTTGATTAACCATTGTCGATCAGCTTTGCGTAACTGGTACACTTCTCGAATCGCAGCTGCGGTTAATGAGTCTACTGGCGCACCATTTACAAAAAGTAATGTCCGCAAAAAATCTAGCTCTTCAGTGAATTTAACGATCGCTTCTGGTTCGCACCGATAAACAGCTTGATGAATTTGTGGCGGACGCGGTGGTAGATACTGATACACCCGATTGTTAGAACTTATGCTGTGAGATGCCTGTTCAAATCCGACGATCGCCGCCCGAAATTCCGTTTTCAGCATTGCGAATATCTGGGGTTGTTCCTCTCGCAAATCCTGCAACGACAATCCTAAAGCCCTTGCTCTGTGTACGGAATCTATGGGCGATGTCGTTGCATAGTACACCAACCCATAAACTTGATTGCCCGATTCTTCATCCACAGAACAAACCCAGCTACCAAATGGTGGCATGGGTGGAAAGCTCAAATCTTCTGGTTCCAGACACTGTGCCAAAAATTCGGTAGTTGTAGTTTCGATCACCTCGGCAATGTGGTTAGGGTGGCGATCGCCTGTGGCAAACTGTGGTAAAGGAAGGCGCATAGTATTAATAAGTCAACAGTCAAAAGTCAACAGTCAAAATGCTATGGACTGTTGAACGCCAGATGCAAAGGCTGTCCGCAAAGCATGAGCGCCAGTCGAGGAAATGGGGAGCCACTGCGTTGCGGTGAGACCAGCGCTGCGTCCGGAGAGCCACTGCGTTGGTGAGGCACTGGCTCCTCTTGACCATTTACTATTTCGCTTTTTTCCGTCCGGCGGTGGTTTCTACAATATCTAATTCGCTGAGGCGAAAAGTAATTAACTTATCCCAGTTACCACCTTCAAATAGTACGGCTACCTTGCCATCACTCACCCGTTGTACGAGTCCCTCGTAGCGATAATAAATATCTGCGGGATTCTTGACACGAACAGTTGCTCCTGGCAGGATCATGATTTTAACCTCGCTTGTTTCCTTTTAATAGCTTAATACTTGTTAGTTGTTGGTGGCAGCCTTGTTGGTAGTTGTTCGTGAAAAAAGTACCACTAATCACGCTCCCATTAACTCATAATTAATATCTCTGCCTCTGTTGACGAAAATTCGCTACTGATTCTACTAGTCCCAAGGCGATGAAGTTGCTCAACATGGCGGAACGACCGTAACTCATCCAAGGTAGGGGAATTCCCGCCACCGGTGCTAAACCAAGCGTCATGCCTACGTTAACAATCACCTGAAAGACAATCATCGACAAAACGCCAATAGCCAACAACGAACCAAAATTATCTTTGGCGGTTTGAGCAATATGTAATAAGCGCAGACAAGTAAAGCATAAGACAACCAACAATAGCAAACAACCAATCAAACCGAATTCTTCACCTACGGCAGAGAATATAAAGTCTGTATGCTGTTCGGGAACGAAATTTAGTTGAGTCATCGGACCTTTATTCAAACCCCATCCCCAAATTCCGCCAGCACCAATGGCAATCCGAGATTGAATCAGGTGATATCCTGTTCCCAGGGGGTCACTATCGGGATTGAGAAATGAGGTGATCCGACCTTTTTGATAATCTTTCAATACATGGTTCCAGAGGAAGACTCCTATTTCGCCCCCTAGCATGTTCAGACCCCATGCACCGATGCCGCTAAGGGCAAATCGACGCCAGGGCAGAGTCAAAAAGCCTACTACACCCATAGCCACTGACCAAATTAACCCTAAAGGTCCCAAAGATAGTTGATTGAATAAAACTATTGGCTCTGATAGGGGCCAAGATGTACTAAACAGAATCGCGGCGATAATGGGAGAAATCATCAATATTAACCAGCCTGGGTTGGCATTTGCCCAGTACAACATTCCTAAAACGATCGCTCCAAATACCAGTGATGTTGCTAAATCAGGTTGTATAAATACTAATGCCCAGGGAACGGCGGTAATTGCCAAAGCGCGGAAAACGTTATCTATTTGAGAAGCGCTGCGCTTGTGTAATAAAGCTGCTAGGGTGATAATTAATCCTATTTTGGCAAATTCCGAAGGTTGTACGGGAATCCCTGCGATACTAAGCCACCGTTGTGCTCCTTTGGCGCTTTGACCAGCTACCATGACGGCGATCAAGCTGATATTGATTAGTGTATAAGTTACCCAGTGCCACTGAATCAGATTTTCGTAGCGAATGCGGGCAAGGGTCAGCGCGATCACGGTACCAATGCCACCCATAAGCCAGTGCCACCACCAGTCAGTGAGTCCTTGGTTCAATTCTGTACTTTTGATCATGATGCCACCAAATATAGTGATGGCAATTGGTAAGCCAAGTAGCAGCCAATCTGTTTGCTGCCAGGGTTTAACCCATTGCTGCCAGCGGACTTTTGGCGCGGACTTTTTGGAGAGCGACCTTTTTAACAACATTGTGTGAGATTTTAGACTTAAGGTTTTAGATTTTAAATTTATTCAGCACTTGAGATCTGTATTCCCCGGTTGCGGATGGGGAACCAGACAAAAATTAAAATTCTATGTCAGGGCAGCAACTGATACTTTGCCTGCAATGGTGAGGGCGATCGCATACAATGCTTTTGCTGAAGCTGAATCTGGTTCGCCAACAACAATTGGCACACCGCTATCACCGCCAACTCGCGTACAAATCTCTAGTGGCACGCACCCCAGTAACGGTACACCCAACTCTGTGGCAGTTTTCTCACCACCGCCAGAACCAAAGATGTCATATTGCTTATCGGGCATATCTGGGGGTATAAAATAACTCATATTTTCCACTATCCCCAATACTGGTACGTTCATCTGCTGAAACATCCGCAAGCCTTTACGAGAATCTAACAGAGCGACGTTTTGCGGTGTAGTAACAATTACTGCTCCCGCCATTGGTACTGCTTGTGTCAAAGTTAGCTGGGCATCCCCCGTACCTGGTGGCATATCCACAATCAAATAATCCAGTTCTCCCCATTGCACTTGATAGAGAAATTGCCGAATCACTCCATTGAGCATTGGTCCGCGCCAAATCACCGGCTGATCTCGGTCAATTAAAAAGCCCATTGATACTAATTTGACGCCGTGATTAAAAGCAGGTTCCAGGATTTCGCCTTTTTCGCCAGGGCGTACAGTAATTTGGGCATCACTTAGCCCTAGCATAGTAGGGTCGTTGGGACCGTAAATATCGGCATCGAGTAAGCCAACTTTTGCACCGGTTTGTGCTAAAGCTACCGCCACATTCACGGCTACCGTACTTTTACCTACGCCGCCTTTGCCGCTAGAAATGGCGATAATATTTTTTACACCACTAATGCCAGTGCGGTCAGGTAAGCTTTTTTGCTGAGGTGTTTCTGCTGTGACTTCTACAGCTATATCTGTAACACCTGGTAGTTTTTTGACCGCTCTGCGGCAATCATCAACGATAAATTCACGTAGAGGACAAGCGGGTGTTGTTAATACTAAAGTGAAGCTAACTTTGCCACCGTCAATTTTGACGTTGCGAATCATGTTGAGTTCTACCAGACTTTTGCGAAGTTCTGGATCTTCCACCGGTCGCAGCACTTCTAAAACCGACTGAGAATCGAGGACATCATACATCGTGTTTTCACCCTTGCCGCTGTAATAAATCTTTGCAAATAGTTTTTATCATCTACTTGCATCTTAACTTTATGAAGGTATTGTTAGTTGTTGGTTATTGGGTGTTGGGTGTTGACTGTGGTAAGCAGTACTCAGTAAAGCGGGGTAAAGAGCGCCCCTACTAACTCCCTGCTGGCAATCCTGCCTTTTCTACAGCATCAACTAAAGCGCGTGCTACGCGATCGGCATAGGGACGGGAAAACGACCAGATCAAAGGCGATAACCAACCGCGTAGGGTAACAGAATAAGACAAACAAGTGCCACAAACTGTCGATTCTATTTGATAAGTCACTCGTTCTTCTACACCGGGAATCGCCAGCACGCGCACAGTTAAAACTTCTCTGGGATTGACGCGTTCCACAAAAATGCGGATGGGAATCGGCGACAAACGTGTTACCGCTTGATAAATCAATCCGGGTTTCGGTACTAATCCGTAAGGAACGTTGGTACTCTTTAGCAGTGGATGCCAGGAAACGTCTGCTAAATCCACTACTTTTTGCCATAGTTCGTCTGGTGAGGCAAAACTAATTTCTCGATACGTTCGCACCAGAGAAAGACAAACCCGACGCCGTTTACGGTGGATAAATTTGGACAACCAAGCTTGCATTTTTATAATCCTCTTCCTGGCTACACATCTGGTTACTCTGGAATAGTCGGCAACTACAGTCAGTTGCTGTATCAAACTTTCGAGAGAATTGACGCACGCGATCGCAAGTTACTATTCAGGACAACTGGGGAATAGTGACTGGGGACTAGGCATTAGGGATTAGGACTGAAAAAAGAATTATTACTAATGCCCGATGCCCACTTGGACGATGCCCGATGCCCCAGTCCCCAGTTCCTAGCCCCCTTTATATCTTTGTTTATTTTTTTGTACGCTCTATGCCCCTACACGCAATCTCAAAGTAATATCTTTTAATTGCAAGTTGGTATCACACTAGAATGTTCACATAAATTAAGCATAAAAAACTGAGTCGGTATATAAGCCTATACGCATTTGAGGGACAATATCTTTAGTTATGCCCATAAGCATGGGTGAATGCTTGACTGTAACGCCCCCAAGTAAGTTGGGCAATTTGAGTCGGTTTTTTTGGCGCGTATTGCTTGCAAATGTTTAAGTTGAGAGATTTGTTGCTTTTTAGAAATTGTAATTTAGGTTGCTGAATTTATTATGTTGACCAACTCCCTTCATCGCCAAACCGAATCATCTAAGTCTTTACCGCCAAGTGACGCTAAGGCTAGGGTGAGTCAGTTTATGAAACAGTTGCAGGACAAAATTGCTCAAACCCTGGAAGACGTCGATGGTCTGGGTAAGTTCCAACAAGATAGTTGGGAACGTCCAGAAGGAGGTGGAGGGCGATCGCGTGTTATGCGCGAGGGTGCAATATTTGAACAAGCTGGCGTGGGTTTTTCTGAAGTTTGGGGAGAACACCTACCACCCTCTATTTTAAGCCAACGCCCAGACGCAGAAGGACACCGCTGGTATGCCACGGGTACTTCAATGGTGCTACATCCTCGCAATCCTTATGTACCCACCGTTCACCTAAATTATCGCTACTTTGAAGCAGGTCCGGTGTGGTGGTTTGGCGGTGGTGCGGATTTAACTCCTTATTACCCGTTCGCTGAAGATGCAGCACATTTTCATAAAACTATCAAATCCGCATGTGATAAGCATGACTCAGAGTATTATCAAGTTTTTAAGCGCTGGTGTGATGAATATTTCTATTTGAAACACCGTGGCGAAACGCGGGGTGTAGGTGGTCTATTTTTTGATTACCAACATGGTCAAGGTGAGTTATATCGCGGTCCGCATCCGGATGGTGAAGCGGCTATTTACAGCAATCAGTTAGGTGCGCCAGAACCACGCTCTTGGGAAGATTTATTTGCTTTTGTGCAAGATTGTGGTAATGCATTTTTACCATCTTACGTGCCAATTGTTGAACGGCGACATAATACAGAATATGGCGATCGCCAACGGAATTTTCAACTTTATCGTCGGGGTCGGTATGTAGAATTTAACTTGGTTTATGACCGAGGCACTATTTTTGGGCTCCAAACCAACGGACGCACCGAATCTATTCTCATGTCTTTACCTCCCCTGGTGCGCTGGGAATACGGCTATGAGCCAGAACCTAATTCCCCCGAAGCTGAGTTATATGAAACCTTTCTTAAACCTCAAGATTGGGCAAATTGGACACCGAGACACACTTAAACTATCTGAGTTAAACTACTATCATGAAAGCACTTAGAAAAAAAAAGTGACAGTTTTGCCTGTTGCTTGTTAATCTCAAGCATAAGCATTGGACGTTTTTTCAACGGGTGAGCCAACTAATTCACTATGAGCTTCTGAACTTTGTATCAGTAGCAAGGTGATAAAGATTACTTATAAAAAATCTGTTGGCTCACTAGTCCAAGCTAAATACAGCCGATGTCAATTTTGACAGGAGCGCCAACGGGAGGCGAGCGTGATTCATATAGATCAAAAAAGTTATACAACTCAAGATGGCAATACCGTTATTGTCTTGACTCCATCCGGTCGCCTAGATATTACCACAGCTTGGCAATTTCGCTTGAAATTACAGGAATGTATCTCCAAACTAAGTCGCCATGTAGTTGTTAATCTCGGTCAGGTGAATTTTATTGATAGTTCTGGTCTGACATCTTTAGTCGCGGGGATGCGTGATGCTGATAAAGTGAAAGGCAGTTTCCGCATCTGTAATGTACATCCAGAAGCAAAACTGGTGTTTGAAGTGACGATGATGGATACAGTTTTTGAAATTTTTGAAACTGAAGAGGAAGCTTTAGAAGGTGTACCTCGCAGCATCGCTAGCTAAAAAAGAAGTTAAGAGTTAGGAGTAAAGAGTTAACTCATAGCTCATAACTCATAACTCATAATTGATTACGCTTGGTGTAGCGATAGGGACCCATAATGGCTCCCCAAGTCGCTTTTCCTTCCGGGTCAATTCCTTTGTCGTAGCTATAAAATTCGTTGTTAGTGGCTTCAAAACCTAAGGAAACTTGGATAATATTGCCACTATAACTAAAGCAGCAGCGAGCCTCCGGTGGTGCAGTAGCTGTAAATTTGTAGCTGTTGGGACTTATTTCTTGGTGCGTAACAGAAAGGATGCAGCCTGGTAGTAAATTTAATTGATCTGCTGTGAGCGTATTAAGTAAAGCGGGTTTTTGACCAGCGCATTTTAAGGCATCAGGATCTTTAGGCATATAATATTGCACTTGTATAGCATCAGCCTCAGGATGACGCTGTAAGCGCATAATTCGCTGTCGGTAAGGCTGATCTAATTTGAGAACATTAGCTTGTTCGGCAAACAGGGCAAAACTGTCTTCAGAAAATAAACTAACAGGTCTTTGCCACATACGTAAGTGAACGTACCAAGCTGGATCGGCGATCGCTTGAGAGCTATTATCAAATTCACCTGCCAAATATTCAGCTAAGGCAGTTAATGGCGAGAAGCTCATATTGATGCAAAAATTAGGAAATATCATAATTTTTGCATAGTTTTGTCAGGCTGATGATTTGCCGCTTTTGCGGTGTGTTAAAAGATAATTTCACTCTTGCTATTCATCAAGCAGCCAATACCTGTGTAAACCTCAACTTGGCAAAGTCGCCGTGAAGCGAGAGAATAAAGATACGTCGCCCAAAAGATTTTCTTTGTGAATAACGTCCGTACTGTCTCTGATACAAAGCGAACATTCTATAACCGCCATACGCGCCCGATAAATACTATTTATCGTCGAGTGGTGGAAGAACTGATGGTAGAAATGCATCTGCTATCAGTAAATGCTGATTTTAGCTACAATCCAATTTATGCCTTGGGCGTCGTCACTACATTCGACCGCTTCATGCAAGGCTATTTGCCAGAAGAAGATAAAGAGTCAATTTTTAATGCCCTGTGTCAGGCTATAGAGGAAGATCCGCAACGTTACAGACAAGATGCACACCGTTTGCAAGCTTTAGCGCAAAGCTATCCAGCAAAAGATTTAATTGGGTGGTTAAGCCAAACGACTCACTTAGATCGAGATGCTGACTTGCAAGAACAGCTACAAGCGATCGCTAACAATCCCAATTTTAAATATAGCCGTTTGTTTGCGATCGGTTTATTTTCTTTATTAGAACTGTCAGATCCAGAATTAGTCAAAGATGAAAAACAGCGCACTGAAGCACTGAAAACCGTTGCTAGTGGCTTACATTTATCCGATGACAAATTCACTAAAGATTTGGATCTATACCGTTCTAATCTAGATAAAATGGCGCAAGCACTAATTGTGATGGCAGATATGCTTGCAGCTGATCGCAAAAAACGCGAACAGCGCTTACAGGAATCAACCACTAAAGTTGCTCCTCCATCTATCAACCAGTAATTAAGATTTATTAAGTTAAGAGTTATGAGTGATGAGTTAAGACTTATTAAGAATTCCTAATTCTCAACTTTTAACTTTTAATTCCTAACTCTTAACTCCTAACTTTATACTCCTAACAGTTTGTAAATCAAGCTGTTGATGATAGTAAGTGTGAAAGCACCTAAAACAGCACTCCAGATACCGTAACGCAAACGAAAGCCTTGTACTAACCAAGCCGCAATACTAAAACAAATAACGCCTATTATAAATGTGAAAAAGCTAGATAATAAGTCAAAAGTGACTAAATTTGGCACAAAAAATAACAGGCGTAAAATTGGTCTAACTATTGCCGTTACAATACCGAGAATTGCCGCAGAAAAAAAGGCTTTTCCGGGAGTGTCAATTTCAACTCCCAAAGGCAACTTGCTGATAACGAACAAGCTAATTGATGTTACCAGCCAAACAATTAAAAGTGTCACAATATTCATAGCCACAAAAGAAAGCGTGAATGGTGCTCGGCTAATAATTACTGAGTCTATCCAACAGCAAAGATGTTTGAAGCTTAAGTAGTTATCTGTAAGTTAGCAGGAATTTTTTCCCAAGCAAGATTAATTCTGTATATCTTTAGGTTTTGTTTATAGGGAAATGGGGAGATGCAGCCAGATGAGCGAGAGGAGATAGGGGAGTAAGGGAAGACAAAAAAGTTTTCTTTTTGTCCCCCTTGTCTTCTTGCCCCCAATAACTCATCTCACCTTTTAGCTGGCGTGGGATTTGCTTGTTTTGCAGGCGCTTGGGGCGCTGGCACTTGGGGGAAAACCGGAGAAACCCCATTGGGGGCAGGATTGAACCCTTGCCCAGGCAAAGGCTGAATGGGCGTATTTGGGGGTAGATTGAAGTTCGGGTTGCCTTGTGGATTAATGGGAGCAAGTGGCGCGGTATTTGGTACAGGTGCAGCGCCTGGATTAACTGGGAAAGGCGAAATAACAGGCGGTGATGAGTTTGTGGGTGGTGATGAGAAAGTAGGCTGAACTACAAAAGAGATTTGAGTACCTCCCTGTTGTCTCCATAAATCTACCATCTCCATGACATCGTTATAAGCTGTTGACTTAGTAACTTTTAACGCCAAAATGCCATTAGGATTTTGTTTGAGATAATTCCGGAAATTTTCCGTTAACTGCTCTTTTTGTAGAGGCTGTCCGTCTAGGGAAGTTTGACCGATCGCATCGATACCCAAAGTTAGTATCTGGGGTTGAGACTGTGGTTGTAAATTTGAAGCATTAGGTACTACTGTACCCGTGTTAGCTTTGGGCAAATCAATATTAATCGCTTCTTGTCGAGTGAATTGCAAAGCCGCCAAAATAAAAAATGTCAGGATACAAAAAACGACATCAATTAAGGGAATGATTTGAATTTGGACTTCTTCAACTGGAGTATGCAGGTTAACTTTCATCGTCTCTTTCTCATGTCGTACTTGAATTATTGATTATTGCTCTGGATCTGATGAACGTGGATCAGATTCGGTTGGTGGGGGAGGAGGAACTTCCGTAAACTTGTTTCTACCTCTTTTGCGGGGTGCGGAGAACTTTTCGGGTGAAGAATCTCGCTCTCGACCAAACGGCAGCGCCAATTCTTGTGGATTATTGCTAAAATCAGGCGGTGACTGTCGATAAAGCAGTTCCATATCATTCCCCGCTTTGCGAAAAACTTTCACTTGATTGACGATAAAACTTTGAAATAGGCGGTAGAATACCAAACTAACGATCGCCACAATTAGCCCTGCTGCCGTACTAATTAGAGATTCCCCGATACCAGTAGTCACCCCAGCTGTCGATGCGGTTCCCAAATCGCCAATCCGAATAGATCGCAAAGCCTGGATCAAACCCAAAACCGTACCCAACAATCCTAATAATGGCGCAAGGGCAATCACGGCTTCTAAAAGTTTTTCACCCCGACGCATCCCTGCTAATTCATCTTCTGCGCTTGCTTCCAGCGCCAGTCTAAACGTTTCCGTGTCGGTTTTCGGCAGGCTTAAGGGCGCGAAAAGAAAGCGTCCGATAGGTTGATTCGTTGCTTGTCTTGCAATATCCCTAGCCGTTAACCAATTTTCACGGGCTGCATCTAATACGCGATCAACTATTTGCTTTTCCTGCGTTAATATTCTTAACCAAAACCACAAACGCTCGAAAATCACGCTCAAAGACAGAATCGACAGGGCAAGCAAAGGCCACATAGCCGGTCCGCCCTTTTCTATCAAATCTAAAATATCCACTGTTTTCGGTTTCCTCCATTTATTCTGTGTGCAAGTATCCCAAAGCACTTTAATTTTAGAGATTAATGCACCACAGCCAAGACTTATGTTAACTATCACAAGATAGAATTTGGCTTTGCTTGAGAGTAGCGCCTTCACTCACTAATTAGGGCGGTTATTCCCACAGGAAGTTTAGGGCATAATTTGCCAAAATTAAAGTTAACTGGAGGTCTAAAACATGAACTTCTCAATTCAAGCAGTTTACAGTTGGTATCGTAATTTACTCCGCAACCCAAAATACCGCTGGTGGGTTATTTTGGGAACGCTGCTTTACTTTGTTAGCCCTTTTGATGTCGTCCCTGATTTCTTTCCAATTGTAGGAGAACTTGATGATGTTTTCCTTTTGACACTACTAGTTACGGAAATGTCTCAGGTAGTGATTGAAGGTTTTAAAGCCCGTAAGGGAGATGTAGATACTACAGCTGCTACTACTGCTGAGGCTTCTACCTCTAACGCCGACACTATTGATGTTGATGCTGTCTCTGTCAAGTAGTTATCGCTTAGAAATAAAACTTAATCTACCCCCCTTGTCCCTCTGTTCACAATTTCACTTAGTGAGTAGAGGGATATTTGTAGTAAGCTTATCGCTTAAAAAGAAAGCGCTTTCTACGTAAAAAATTATAAAAAGATTAATTTTAATTACTTATGAATAATAGCGATCGCATAAAAAAGCCGCATATCATTGGACTGTTACCGGCAGGGGGACACGCAACACGGATTTCACCCTTACCAGTAAGTAAAGAATTATATCCGATTGGCTTTCGGTGTGTAGGTGATGAATCTAACCTGCGACCAAAAGTAGTTTGTCACTATCTGCTAGAAAAAATGCGCTCTTGCGGAATTGATAAAGCTTATTTTATATTGCGATCGGGTAAGTGGGACATTCCCGCCTATTTTGGCGATGGTGAGATGCTTTCCATGAATTTGGGCTATTTAATTATGAATTTGCCTTTCGGTGTCCCCTTCACTTTAGATCAGGCTTATCCGTTTGTCGGTGATGCGTTGGTAGCCTTGGGTTTTCCTGATATTCTCTTTCAGCCGGAAGATGCTTTTAAATTAATTGTTGCACGCCAACAGGCAAGTGATGCCGATGTGGTTTTGGGATTATTCCCCACAGATAAACCGCAGAAAGCAGGTATGGTTGACTTCGATGATACAGGTAGAGTCCGTTTAATCATTGAAAAACCTCCGCAGTCAAATTTGCAATATATGTGGGGTATTGCTGTTTGGAAATGGACTTTTACAGAGTTTTTACATCAATATCTGATTACTCTCAAGGCTAAAAGCAACTTATCACAGTTACCAGAAATACCCATTGGCGATGTAATTCAAGCTGCTATTAAACAAGGTTTTAACGTAGAAGCCGAAGCTTTTCCCGATGGTACTTATTTGGATATTGGTACACCTGATGATTTAGTGCGAGCAGTGCGCCAATTTACTGCTTAGACTTTTAAGTATGGGATTTCCCTTTCCTGTTTCACACTTCTACCTGACGCCAATAAACTCTATTTTCTCGCTGCATCAACTGATAGCCAATCAATTCTCTATGCTTTGGTCGTTCCATGATTACTTTATGCGATCGCGACAAGCAGATTTGGATAATTGGACGATTGCGTTGAGTCAAAGCATTGCAGATGGACTAGAAGAAAAAGATATTCAACAAGTAAAGCTATTAGTGCAACGGTATGGCACACCACAAACTGTAACGCTACGTGTTTTTAGTCAACAAGGTAGTCTATTAGCCACTTCTAACCCCAAGTTAGACAGCCAGGTTAAAGATTGGTATCAAGTTCCTGGAATGCGGGAAGCTCTGCAAAATCGTGTACAACAAGGGGTCGCCAAAGGCGTTTTATCAAAAGACGATCGCCTCTACATCGCTAGACCCATTGAGCGTAACGGTCAATTTTTGGGTGTACTGCGAATGTCTATGACTCTGGAGCAGTTTCAACGACAGTTTGCTAGGCTAATTTGGAGTATTTTGGGAACTCTAGCAGTGACGATTCTAATGTGTGCATTAATTAGCAATCGCTTTGCTCGCAGTCTCTCAAAACCGATTGAGATGATGCGAAACTTTGCTATTCGCTTGGGTGGCGGTCATTTTGGCGATAAGCTGATAATCCATGAGAACAATGAGTTGGATCAATTGGCAACCGAACTCAACCGAATGAGTGAGCGGTTAGCTTCCCTAGATCAAGAGCGTAGGGTATTTTTAGCCAATGTCTCCCACGAACTGCGTACCCCTATAAGTAACGTTCAGGTGACAGTAGATGCACTCAGAGGAGGAGCCTATGAAGAACCAGAATTACGCGATCGCTTTTTCCAAACTATCGAAAGCGAAACCAAGCGTTTATCACGATTGATTCATGACTTGCTGGATTTAGGACGTTTGGAAGCAGGAGTTGCTAAACTAGAAAAGCAAGCCATCTCGCTGCATGGATTGATTAATCGTGCTGTGAATGCACTGGAACCGCGAATGCGAACTCTGGGAATTTCTACACAGGTGAACGTAGAAAACCTAATGATAGAGGGCGATCCAGAGCGGCTATTACAGGCGATTCTCAATTTGTTAGATAATGCGATTAAGCACTCAGCAGCTAAGTCTCAAGTATTTATTTCTGGATACAAGCAAGGCAAACAAGCTATTATTCAAATTCAAGACCAGGGAAAAGGTATAAAAGAGGGTGATTTACCCCGAATTTTTGAGCAATTTTATACAACAGACCCCGCACGCAAAGGTAGTGGCAATGGTCTGGGGTTAGCGATCGCCAAGCGGATTATTGAAGCCCATCAAGGCAGTATTATAGCTAGTAGCAGCCCTAATCAAGGTGCAACCTTTACTATATACTTGCCGCTGAAAGTCACAACTAATTCGTAATTCTGGCTGGGTATTTATTTTTATGGTTCTGTCTAAACTAGATACAAACGGTATACGCCAAGTCAAACCCAAGCTTGGGTGTAAGATAATAAATATTCACGGCGGCGACAAGCGCCAGTAAACTGAATTTTCTCGCTGCATCAACTGATAGCCAATCAACTCTCGTCGTAACGTAGCACAGTCTGGGTGGTAGCGCTTGAGAATTTCATTTACTTTGGGTTCTGGGTAATTGATATCAAATCCGGTTAAATGCACGTAGTAAAACTTCTATTTGTTAGCGGCCACCAATGGTAATAAGTTAGACCACGGATTAGGTCGTGGTTATCAGATATCACTTTGCAACGTTGAAATAAAGCC
>JAESGY010000350.1_pt1 | contig 23919 bp, 22 predicted proteins | sample 9269841 | NCBI WGS metagenome assembly JAESGY01 (sample SAMN17022865, study PRJNA683097) | algae metagenome | isolation source: Spirirestis rafaelensis WJT71-NPBG6 and co-occurring heterotrophs from... | place: USA: Pinto Wells, Joshua Tree National Park, Colorado Desert, CA | collected 2006-08-15
AAGCGCCGTTCCGGCCTGCTGCAAAAGGCTGGATCGGCGCTCGAACCCGAGGGGAACGCAAAGCAATGAGAGGGGGTCAAATCCTCAATTCGTCCAAGGGGTCAATTCTTCGGTTCGCTTGACACCAGGTGCTGTCACCGCTTCCCGCGATACCCTGAGAAATTGAGGCAGGCTGGTTTTGAGCTCGTGTGTCCGAACCGCGTCGCACGCCCTGGTTTCCCGTTTCTGTGAGTGGGTTGGTTACCTATGGCCCGATTCTCGCAGAGGCAATCCCTTGCTCCCTCGTTGCAATGCGCAAGGTTCCTTTTTGTCGGCGCCTCCCAGCTCTACGGCACTGGGACCGGGATGATGTCTGGGGCTATGACCCGTAGGGTCCGGCCTTGCCTAGACAACTAACGTTCATCTGACAGCAGGAGGGGCTGGTGCGATGGCGTGGCGCGCAGTCAGTGCATCAGCGGTGCTCTGTTTCTCTCTTGGCGATTTCTACTTGAGAGCTTCCCTGAAAGCTCAGGGCTGGCTGGAGCTTCCTGCCTGAATCGTCTGTCCACTCCGCTGTGTCCCCTCAGTCGGTAACTTCGGCGTTGCTTGAGCCGCGGGCGGGTTCCTTCGAGGCGTCGAGTTCGGGATGGTTACGGACCAGCTTTTCCCGATCCGCGGCTAGATTATCCCAGGTTCTGGCCATCTCCAGAGCTGATCGCGCTGCTCCCCTGCGGGTACCTGTTGGGCGAGCGCCCGGCACTCCTGCGCGTGTTGTCTGTACTCTGATGCGGTCTTCATGGTCGGCTTGGCACTTGTTGTGCGGAGCATTTATGGGGCAGACCGGCCGGATGGCAACAAGTTCCTGCCTCGTTACTTCCTCCGGCATTCCGGGCACCAACAGCCACCTCCTCAAGAGAGCGGCATTAATCGGCCGTCGGCCTTTCGGAAAGCAAGGTTTGCAAGACTGCAAGGACAACCGCGATGTAATCGATTACATAAAGAGGATGGGTACTTATGACCGTGAACTGTCTGCGAAGATGCAGAAGCTGGAAAGCATTGAGGCTCGGCTGGCGCAGCACGAGAAGACGACCCGCTATAGCGTGATCTGGCTGACCGCGCTTGCGTCCGTGATCCTCGCCATGTTGATGTACCATTTAGTGCGTTTGTAGCGCCACCAAACCGTTCTCGGCTTTGTGCCTGACAGCCATGTCCTTCTCCTTAGGCTCATGGAAGCATTCCTCTGAAGATTGATTTGTGCTGAACTGTCGCCTTACAGCACTCGCGGTTCGTTTGTGTTGTGGGCGCTTAAGCCTCAGGTTGGCAGGCCCACGCTTCTCGTCCGCACCTTGGTTCGTTGTGGGTGCAACCACGCACGGTCCTTGTGGTTTTAAGGGTACCGCCACAAGGAGCCTCATCATGCTCAGCGGCATCCGGATCCTGATCGTCGAGGACGAAGCCTTGGTCGCCGCCACGCTGTCGGATGCGGTGGAGGATGCGGGGGGCGAGGTCGTCGGCATCGCAAGCAGCGTCAGCGAGGCGCGGCGGCTGATCAGGATGCTTGCCTTCCATGTCGCGGTGCTCGATCTCAACCTGGCCGATGGCGAGGTCACGCCCGTTCTGGAGGCGCTCCAGGCCCGCAAGGCGCCCACAGTGATCTACAGCGGCGCTGACATGCCCGCAAAGGTTAGGGAGCGCCACCCGGAACTGGTGGCACTCCGCAAGCCAGTGCCCCCGGGTAGGCTCGTGGGCGAGATCCTGCGTGCGCGTCGAAGAGGGGCGTGACTGGCCTACCCGTGGGGTAAGGGAGGCCGGCGGTGCCATGCATGCGCTCATTACCCCAGCAAGGATAGTTCAAGGGCGGACTGCCCTGCTCATCCCTCTACTGGACCTCGGTCGCTTAAACCGCGGGCGGGTGTTTCCAGAGTCTCGGGTTCGGGCTGGTTGCTGACCGGCGTTTCCCGATCCGACGCCTACTCTATCACCTCGTCAGTGCTGGCAAGAAGGCTCGGCGGGACCGTGATGTTCAGCATCCTCGCCGTCCTCAGATTGATGATCAGCCGAAACTCTGTGGCGAGTTGGATCGGCAGGTCGCCGACGCGTTCGCCTGTGATGATCCGATCAACATAGCCAAGTCCCGTCGGCCCGCCGCTGAGCGCCGCTCAACAGCGAGGTTCTGTCCCTCGACGAAGCCGCGCTGACGCTACTCGGCAAAGAACGCCTGCCACGTGGCCGGACCTGCGTCAGTCATCAGAGCCGCCGGGCGTGACGGATGGACCAGAGCGATGCGGCGCATCTGGCTCCCTGTGTGAGCACGGGCAGAGGGCAGAAGCAGGAGGGCTGCCCCCTTCACCAATGAGGAGGTCACGTCGTCTCATGCGGTCACCTTTGGGGTGTCACAGACGCGAGATTACCTCAACGGGCCAAGCGTAACGAGGCTAGTTCCGGAAACAGCCTTATCGGAAACTCCACTCGGAGATTGGGAATGTCGCATATTGGCACGTTCCGGACGTGGGCCGAGCTTCCGCTTTGGACAGGGATATCGGACGTTCCTATCAGTGAACGAATTTCACTACCTGACCCAAAGCAGACAGACCATCTTCGCAGTTTTTTTGCCGGTGACCCGCTGTCAAACCCCGATATGGAAATGGAACAGTCGCGCGACCGTCACACGGGGGAGGCGGACAGCCTCAAGACGAACCAAGCCGGCATACAAGATGGCTCCCAGAGAGGGCCCTGCTATGTAAATCCATGGGTTCATGGATACGCTCGCCACAAGCGCAGGCCCGAATGAGCGGGCCGGGTTTGCACTGGCGCCGGAGATGGGAGCCTCCAGCCACACCAGCACCGAGAGGACAGCGGGCAGGACCAGCGGAGTGAAGCGCCGCGTATTGGGGTGAGCCGCCGTCGTCAGAATCGCAAGGATGAGTAGAAACGTCACTCCCGCCTCGCCAAGTATGGCAGCCCACACAGGCACACCAACTCCTGGCAACGTCGCGCCGTACGCAACGCTTTGTCCCATGTGCCCCCAGGCCAAAAGAGGGACTGCTCCGACCGCGCTGCCGACGAACTGCGCCAGGATGTAGAGGCCCGCATCGCGCCACGCCAGCTTGCCCTCCAGCCAAAACGCAAGTGTCACGGCGGGGTTGATATGCGCCCCGCTGATCCGCCCGATCGGTGAGACGGCAATCAGGGCGCCGACCGATCCGAACAGCCCTCCCGTCAGAAACAGACGCAGCCCTTCATTGGGAACCATCCTCAACCCGGGACTGCCTTGTCCGAACATGAGGATGACGACAGATACGCCGAACAGGATCAGAAGGGCCGTGCCGATGAACTCGGCCAGATACAAGCCGGGATGCAGCCGGGCAGGAGGATAGGGAGCGCCATGAAGAGGCCTGTCCCGAGAAGGCCGCAGGCATGCGCTCATCCTGCATGATCCGTCATCGTTTGCGCTGCGGTGGCGCCGTGACGCAGGTCCCGAGCCGCCTCCTGTTGGGAGGTGGCATGCACGCTGCCGAATTGACTCGGCTGAATGATCGGAAGCGTGAGACACACGCTCTGCGTCGGCAGGACCCGGCGCCATCTCTGGATGATCTGCCGATAGGCCTCGCCGACGGGCCGAATATTACGATCCAGATCGTAAAGGCCGAGAGCGTTCACGCGGCCGTTCTCCTCACGGAGGGCCGTATCCCAGTCGACCTGATCCGTCAGGGAATACCATGTGAACCCGACGATTGGGACGCCGCTGTTGCGAACCCGCAGGACGTTGGCCCATTCCTTCCGGAGCCATGTCGCCGCTTCATCCCCGACGGGTCCCTGCACCAGGTTCGTCTCGGTGTGCATGACGGGGAGGCGGTACCGGTCGTAGTATTGTCGCGTGATCTCCGCGTATCCGAAGATTTCTCCCGCCGCCCAGGTCCGCCCGTCGGGAGCAACCCGATGCTCGTTCGTCACGTAGTAGTCGTTCCCCATGATGCAGTGCTGACGCAGATGGTGTGTCAGAAAGAACTGGTATTCGTCGCGTGTCATGCCGTTGTCCAGGAGAAACTGGTACATCTCGGAGTCGACGCGGCGGCCGTAATTGAGATCGAGGGAGAGGAAGCGGCGTGCATTCAGGGTTTCCGCGCTTCCGATCGAATCGGGCTCGTCGGCGTGGAAATATTCGGACGACTCGCTCTGGATGAAGATCGCGTCCGGGCGGGTCTCGAGGATTGCCGCCATGGCCAGAACATTCGCCTTCACGATGTGCTTGAGCGCCGTCACGAAGGCTGTGTCGCTGCGCAGCTGTTCGTTCCACCAGCCATAGGCGGCCGAGAAGGTGGCGCAGATGAACATTTCGTTCACGGGCGTATAAAGCTGCACCCAGGGAAAACGCTGCGCAAAGGCGCTAGCGTACTCGGCGAAGAGGGCTGGAAAATCAGGATTCTGGAAGTTGCCGATCCAGTCCGGCACCCCGAAGTGGCACAGATCGACGATGGGGACGACATCGAGCGTCTTGAGCACGCCGAAGGTCTCGTCCGGGAAGCTCCAGTCATAACGGCCGTCGCCGAGCCAGACACGGTGGATGGGCGGCCCGTAGCGCAGGTAGCGGACGTCGAGTTCTCTCAGGAGTTCGAAATCCCTCCGCCATCGCGTGTAGTGACCGCATTTCTCCATCTCGTCGATGCGGACGCTGCCGTTCTTGATCGTCGGATAGCTGTTCTCGATGCCGGTCGCGAACATGAACCAGGGCGCTGCCATCTTGGGCCTCCATGCAGGGCCCATCAGGCGCCCTCGGGCAAAGCGGCCGGGCAGATTTGCTCGGCCGCCGCAGGTGTACTGGCCTTCTGCAGAATCATACGTGGGCTGCGGCCTGCCGAAAAGGCATCGGGCAGCAGCTGCCTGCCCTCAAAAGACGTACTCCGGCCAGCACCCTGGGCGGCATCAGCGGTTCGTTTCCTCGCCTGCGCGGTGGCACCGTCGCGCGACGAAGGTCCCGATCGCGGCTGCGACCTCCTGCGGCGCCTCGAGCGGGAGGAGATGACCTGCCCCTGCAATCTCGATGCGGGAGGCGTCGGCCAACCGGGGCATGACATCATCTGCGATCACGGAAGGCGCAATGACCGGGTCATTGCTTCCTCCAAGCACCAGAACGGGACAAGCGACCTGCCCGGCCTGCGCCGTGATGTCCTCGCGGCTGCCCTGCGCGAGCCACCAGCGCCAGGCCTCGGGCGAGGTCATGAGGTTGTCCGTGATGCACGCGGCAACGTCCTCTGCCGGGAGGGGGCGCCGCGTAATTGTGCGCAGGGTTCGCTCCGCTGATTTGCGATTGCCATGGGTCGTGAGCAGGCGCTGCCGCTCCCTCTCGTCCATTGGCTCCGGGCAAGGCGGCGACGGGGCCACAAGAACAAGGCCCGCCAGCCCCGGAGGGCGCATGGCGGCGCAGGCGAGCGCCAGCTTGCCGCCCATAGAATGGCCCACGAGAACGTGGCTGCCGAGGCGAAGGTCCACAATCAGCCGGGCGATCACCTGCGCGACCCCGTGGACGCTGTAGGCAGGCAGTGGCGGCGAGCGACCGAACCCGGGCAGATCGATGCTCAGGCACCGGCAGGTGCCCGACAGAGCCCCGGAAACGTGGGCCCATGACTGCAAAGACCCGGCGAAATAGTGGAGAAAAACCAAGGAGGGTGATCCGGCGCCTTGATCGTGGACGTGAAGGGTAGCCTCGGTCATATCCCCTCCGCTAGCCACTCGATTCCATATATCTTTGCATGATCCCGAACCTGCCCGTCAGAAGGTGTCTCCCGAATTTTCGAGGGCGCACCTATTTCTCGACCGGGCGCTCTCCCGTGCCGGATTGAATGCGGATCCGGCCATGGCCCACTTTGTCCGCCTGGCTGGTGGCAGCCATGTCGGGAGCAGAGCGGGCTGACCCGGAGGTCTCGTTGGGGCTGCCAGCTAGCTCCGCAGCTGCATCGTTCTGCCATCCTTCGGAGCGCCACGAGGTCTGCTGCTCGTCAAGATCCAGCACTCCCTCTCGATCGAGAATTCTGACGGCTGTGTCGACTTCATCGTCAGGGCACCTCACGATGACCAGGGTGCCGCCGCAGAGTACGCCTTCCACATAGGCATGCGCGTCGGACCGTGACACACCCTCGTCCTCAAGAAGCGGCGCGAGGTTGTCAGGGTTAGACCAGGTGTCGATCCCAGCTCTCTGGATGCCGGCCTGTTCCAACTGACTCACGGCGGCTGCTGCGTGCTGCTCACTCTGGAACAGGGAGGTAACAGTTTTCATCATCGTCGATCCCCTGCATGGCTGCGCGGGTTCGGGCGCGGTTGCGGAATACAAGACGGCAAGCTGGGCGATAAATGCCTTCGGGAACGCTGCCGAGCCGTTGAGTCCTCAAGCGCGCAGCCGGACAGTGAGCTGGCTCAAGCTCCTATTCTGCGAATGTACCACGGAGCGCCTCGCTTCACCACCTGCTGATCCGCTCTTGCTGGGCGAGCCGTTCCTCAGGCGTCTGCTTGCACAATCAAGGTCTGAAACTGGCACTTCTCGGAAGTAGACCGAGTGTCTGCTCTCGCAAGGAACAGCGGACGTTCCTGGAGGGCAGAGGATCGTCAGTGCATGACCCTGAGCTGACCTTAAATGGCATGCTCTTAGCTCGACTTTGGCCATTTAGGCGGCTCGGCAGGGTGCGTAAATCAAACATCGTTGAAGGGCCTGTGAGGGTTTTGGCATGTTGTGTCGGCGCCGGGACGTGAGTAAACCCGCCTCACGCCAGATCTACCGCCGTACGGCCGCCAGAGCATCCGCGAAGGTTGGACGCGACTTGCGGTACCAGCTGTCGACCAGAACAGCCGAGCGGACGCGCTGACCGAGTTGGGCAGCCAGCAGGGTTACGATCGAGAACAGGCCGAACAAGCAGGGCGTGGTGCGGGCCACGGCGCGATCCGACCATTGCCGCTGGGTCTCGACACCCAGATGGGCGCGCGCCTCCTGGAACGTGACCTCGACCTGCCAGCGCAGGATGAACCAGCGGATGATCTGCAGCGGATCCCGCGTGGGATCGGTGCACAGCAGCGCCTGGGGCGAGAACCGCCCGAGGGGATCGCGCAGCAAGACCCATCGGATCGGCACGATGGGCATGCCGCCATGGCGCCACACGGCCGTGGCCGAGCAGAACTCAATCGTCCGATCCCCTTCACCGTACCAGCCCGGCACCGTGACGCGGCGCCAGCGTGTGCTCGTCCGCTTCAGCACCTCAGAAAGGTTCGGTAGGCGCGCTCCTTTGGTGCGGGGACGGCCCTTTGTTCCCGGCCGACGCCGTGGGGCCGGCTCGTAGAGGGCAGCATCCAGCCGAAGCCGGGTGATGCAGATCACACCACGACAGGACAAGGCCGCCAGCAGTTCCAGGGCGGCAAAGCCCATGTCAGCCACCAGGATCAGCTCCCGCTCGGGCAGCCAGCGGCGAACTTGGAGCACCATCTGACGGGCCCAGTCGGTCAACTTCTTGTGCCGTTTTCCATGCTCATGGCAGTACCGCTCGGAGGATGCCAGGGCGGTCAGGAACGGCAAGGCCCAGGTGCGGGCCGCCCATGGGATGGGCGCCAGGAGCATGAGGCTGATCCAACGCAGGCCAGAGGCCTTGACGAAGTGAGCGTCGGACGAGCGCACCGGATCGCGGTAGATGCCTTTGGCTGCGATGCGCTTGCCGCGGCGCCGCTCGATGGTGTCGTCAAGACCGAGGATCACCGGACCGGCCGGGACAAAGGCGTCGATCAGCAATCCAAGGAGCTGGTGAGCGGCGCGGCGGCTGTTCCATCGGGCGCGATTGAGAACGCGGTGATAATTGACAAAGTGCCGCTCGCGGCTGAGGCCGGTGATGCGCAGGAGGCTGGTCACGGTGCGCTTGCCGGGCGCCAGGATGGCCCCGACGAGCAGGATCTCGGCATGGCGCCAGGTCCGGTGGCGAAAGAGCGAGGCAAAGGCTACAATGATCGCGGCGAAGCGGGCGGGCAGATCCGGCATGGCGGTGTCTCTTGGCGGAAACGCTGCCAGCCTACCGCATCGTTCGCTTCGCCGCCCCCACGCTCCAAACGCCTACCAGAAATGGCCAAAGTCGAGCTTAGGCCAGGTTTTATTGTTCAGCAGACCACAACTGGTGGAGTTGTGGCAGGTCGGACGATTATACCGGGGCTAACGATCGGAACTGCCTTGCGAGTACCTGAGGAACTCAGAAGCACAATAAATATGCCACAGGTTTGCGGGCAAGCCGCAAACCTGTGGCGAAGTGGGCCTTCTCAGAAGCCTACCTACTAACGTGTCCGGCTTACGCAGCTGAATGGCTAGCTGGCGGCCTGCTTCACGAAACGGTCGTCAAACGTTGCGGAAAGATCAACCTTGGCATCTTTCAGCTCGGGGTCGAGTTGCTGCAGCATATCCATGACGCTCTTCATGCCTTCGGGCGGCACAATGCCGTCACGAGAATAGCTCTCAAGGGAGTTCTGTACAGCCTTGAGGTACAGCGGGCGGTCGCCGAGATGGTATTCTGGCGGCACTGTCGCAGCGACATCCTCCGGCTTCGCTGTCTGAAGCCATCTCAGCGACTTCATGAAGGCGTTCACGAGGCGCTGGGTCGTCACCGGATTGGCGTCGATGAAGTCCTTCTTGGTATAGAGGGTTGCTGCCGGGTTCGAACCGCCGAAAAGCGCCCGCGTTCCAGCCTGTGTGCGCGTATCGATCAGGATTGTGATATCCCCTTCCGATTCAAGCTTGGAAATGACTGGATCGAGGTGTGAGATCACGTCGATCTCACCCTTCTGCATGGCGGCAACAGCGCTCGCACCGGATCCGACGCCAATGAAGGCGGCATCGGAAGGCTTCAGTCCCGCCTTCACCATGGCGTATTGAGCTGTGAGCGCGGTGGAGGATCCCGGGGCTGTCACGCCAATCTTGAGGCCCTTGAAATCGGCCGCGGATTTGATCTGCCCGGCTTTGTCCTTCTTGGCTGCGATTACGATGGCTGGAAAGCGCCCAAGCTCGGTGATGGCGCGAACATCCTGACCTTTGGCTTGCATGCGGATGGTATGTTCATAGGCCCCGGTGACGACGTCGACGGAGCCGCCGATCAGGGCTTGGAGCGACTTGGCGCCGCCGCCAAAATCGTTGATCTCCACCTCAAGCCCTTCTTCTTTGAAGAACCCCTTCCGTTCAGCAATGGTCAGCGGAAGGTAATAGAGCAGCGGCTTGCCGCCCACACCCAGAGTGACCTTGCTCTTTTCCGGCTTCGACTGTGCGAAAGCGTTGCCGCTGATTCTGGCGGACAGAGCAACGGCGCCCGTCCCAATGAGAAATGTACGGCGTTCCATCCTCGTTCTCCCTGCTTGGATGCAGATTGCGGACGGCAGGATTGCCTAACCTTGCCCGGTTGTCGATGGGGAAGGGCGCCAGACCAGGAGGCGCCTCTCGATAAGGGTCACTACGAAATCGATGAGAATGACGAAGATCGACAGGATCACCATGCCGGCAAAGACGCCGGTGACGTCGAACACGCTCTCGGCCTCATGGATCTTGTAGCCGAGCCCCGCGGAGGAGCCGAGATACTCACCCACGACCGCGCCGACGAGGGCGAACCCGACAGAGGTGTGCAGGGACGAGAACATCCAAGTCAGCGCCGCCGGCCAATAGACGTGCCGCAGCAGCTGACGCTCGTTCATGCCGAGCATCCTGGCGTTTGCCAGCACGACCGGGCTCACCTCACGCACGCCCTGATACACGTTGAAGAAGACGATGAAGAAGACAAGTGTAAAGCCGAGGGCCACCTTCGACCAGATCCCGAGGCCGAACCAGAGGGCGAAAATCGGCGCGAGCACCACCCGCGGCAGCGCGTTCGCCGCCTTGATATAGGGGTCGAACACGGCAGCAAGGAGTTCGCGACGGGCGAACAGAAAGCCGAACAGGATCCCCCCGCCGGCGCCGAAGGCGAAAGCCAGGATGGTCTCCACAAGCGTGATCCAGAGATGCCGCCATATCTCGCCGGAAGCGAACTCCTTCCAGACCCTCGTCAGCACGTCGAGAGGAGTCGAGAAGAAGAACTGTGTCTGCCGCGTCGGGGCGAGGATGGGGTAGGCGGTCAAGACATGCCAGAGCAACAGGAATCCAAGGCCCACGGCAACCTGGAGGAGGATGAGCTTCAAGCGGTTCATGAGGAGGCTCCCTCTCCCTGGGCATAGGCCTTCTGCACCTCAGTGCGAAGGCTCGCCCAGATCTCCTTGTGAATGTGATGGAAGGCGGGTTCGAGCCGCACCTCCGCGATGTCGCGTGGGCGTGGCAGTGGCACGGGAAACTCCCCGATGATACCGGCCGCGGGACCGGCCGACATCACCACCACCCTGTCGGCCAGGGCAATCGCCTCCTCGAGGTCGTGCGTGACGAAGAGAACGGCTTTGCGGTTGGATGCCCAGAGGTCCAGCAGCAGGTTGCCCATGATTTGCCGGGTCTGGGCATCCAGTGGGCCGAAAGGCTCATCCATCAGAAGGATCTCGGGATCGCGGATCAGCATCTGTGCCAGGGCGACCCGTTTTCGTTGACCGCCCGAAAGCATATGTGGATAGCGGTCGACGAAGGCGGCGAGCCCAACCCGCCGCAGCCAATCCCGGGCCTTCGCCTCGGCCTCCTTGCGGGAAACTCCCTTGGGCTCCAGGGCGACGGCCACGTTCTGAAGGGCTGTCTTCCAGGGCATCAGGGCATCCTGCTGAAAGAGATAGCCCGCACGGCTGTTGAGACCATGCAGAGGCGCACCGAAGATCTCAACCGCGCCATCGGATGGCTTAAGCAGTCCCGCGGATGCGTTGAGCAGTGTGGATTTACCGCAACCAGTCGGCCCGACGATAGCGATGAATTCTCCCGGCGATGCTGTGAGGTCAATGTGCTGGACAGCCGTGTAGCCCCCCACCTTCGACCCGAAGGTGATGGCCACGCTGCGGAGCGAAACGGCTGGGGCATTCGGTGATACGGGCATGAGAATTGAGCGTTCCCTGCGCCTGTGAGCGGCGCTTGGAGCCATCCTAATGGCTCGCTATCCCATAGCAAGAGCAGGGCAGGTCCTCGGTTGAGCCGACAAGGACCTCAGACTGACGCTGCAGACTGTCGATTGCTAATCCGGAACAGTCGCCGTCCGACCCCAGAGAGCCTCTCCAGGTAAAGATACAGGACAGGCGTAACGAAGAGGGTCAGCAGCTGCGACACGACCAAGCCCCCGATCACCGCAACCCCAAGCGGCTGACGCAGCTCGGAGCCGGCGCCGCTGCCAATGGCGATTGGAACGGCGCCGGCCAGAGCCACGGCCGTGGTCATCATGATCGGACGAAAGCGGATCAGGCAGGCCTCCCGGATCGCGGCGGACGGGGAGAGACCTTCGCGCTGACGGACAATCGCCTGGTCGACCATCATGATGGCGTTCTTCTTGACGATCCCGAACAGCAACAGGATGCCGATCAGCCCCATGATGCTCAAATCCATCTGATAGAGGTGGAGGGCAGCCACCGCTCCGATCGCGGCCGCCGGCAGGCCCGCCAGGATTGTGATCGGATGGATAGGGCTTTCGTACAGCATACCCAGGACGATGTAGATCGTCAGGAGCGCTGCCGCGAGCAGCAGCGGTTGATTGCGCACCATGTCCTGGAAGACCCGAGCCGTTCCGGCAAAGCCCGTCGTCACAGTCGCGGGAATGCCTTCTTCGCGTTTAAGAGCATTAACCTGATTGACGGCTTCACCAAGCGCAATCCCGACAGGTGTATCGAAGGAGATTGTCACGACTGGCCGCTGCCCGAGCTGGGCGATGGAGCGCGGGCCCGCCGTTCGCTCCATCGAAGCGAAAGACGAGAGCGGAACCAGCGTGCCGCTTGCCGACCGAACGGTCACGAGGTCGAGTGGCTCCATGGTCTGTGCGAAGCGAGGATCGAACTCGATCAGAACCTGATAGCTGTCCGCGCTGCCATAGATTGCTGCCGCCTGCCGATTAGCAAACCCTGTGTGCTGGGTCGAACGGATCTGCTCGGATGTGATCCCGACCTGGCGCGCCTTGTCACGATCGACGCGGATTGTAGCCTGCAACGCCGTCTCCTGCGCATCGGTCCTGACACCGATGAACATGGGATCGTGGCTCATCCGGTGAGCCAGCCGCGCCGACCAGTGCTCCAACTCGGCAAGGGTCTGGGCCTGCACCCTAAGCTGGAACGTGCTTCGGCCAGACTGGGTGCCCGTCCGGGCATTCTGGGCCGTCGTTACAACGCTCTCGATGCCGGGCAGTTGATCCAGGTCCCGGCGCAGATCCGTCAGCACCTGCGCAAGTGGCGGCCGCGCGGTCTTGGCTTTCAACTCCACGAACAATCGCCCCTCATTGAGGCCCGTGATCCCTGTTGCGCCGATGTCCGAGACCACCTCGGCCACATGGGGCGAGGCGCGCAGCGCCTGCTCGACTTGATGCTGCAACTCGACCATGGCCGGGAGCGAGACATCCTGGCGCGCGTGGGTCGAGATCATGATCTGTCCGATATCCTCCTGTGGCAGGAAGCCCTTCGGAATTGTTCGGAACAGCCAGCCGGAGGCGACAAGGCTGATGAGGAACAGGAGCAGTATCAGCGGGCGACACCGCAGGCTCAAGTCAAGGCATACGCCATAGCAGCGTGTCAGCGCTGACATCGCACGATCCGCCGGGTTAGGGCGTCCGGCTTTCTGGCGCCTGGTATTGGGCAGGCGGGCTGCGATCATGGGCGTGAGGCTTAAGGAGACCAGAGCGGAGATCGCTAGCGCGACCGAGACCGTGATGGCGAACGGGTTGAGGATGCGCCCGACTACTCCGTCCATCAGCAGCAGCGGGATAAAGGCCGCGATGAGCGATGCGGTGATCGATATGACCGTGAAGGCAACCTCCTTCGCTCCCTTCAGGGCAGCCTCGTAGGGCGAGGCTCCAGCCTCGATGTGACGCACGATGTTGTCGGTCACCACGATGGCGTCATCGACCACGAGCCCGACCGAGAGGGTCAGGGCCAGCAGGGTGATGTTGTCCAGGGACAAGCCGAGGGCGTACATGGCCGCAAAGGTTGCCACAATCGAGACAGGAATGGTGACACTCGGGATCAGGGTCGTGGCAAGACGGCCAATGCCGAGATAAAGGACGGCACAGACAAGGCCGATGGTGAGCACCAGGGTGAAGGTGACATCCTCGATGGCAGTACGGATCGACGCCGAACGATCATTCATCGTGGTGAGGGATACCCCAGATCCTACCTCCTCCTGGATGCGAGGCAGGGCTGCTCGTACCTGGTCCACCACGTCGATTGTGCTGGCATCGGGCTGGCGCTGCACCGACACGACCAGCGCGGGGGAGCCATTATGCCTGCTGGCGCGCTGATCGTCCTCAACCGAGTCGATCACCTTGGCGACATCCCCAAGGCGAAGTGGCCGCCCATTGCGGTTTGCGATGATGAGATCGCGCCAGGCCTGCGCGTCCCCGAGCTGTGTCGAGACCTCAATGGTGAACCGCTGGTCCGACCTCGTGAGAGATCCGACGGGCGTATGAGCGTTGGCAGCACGGACGGCGCGCTCCACCTCGTCTACGCCGATGCCGCGCGCCGCCAGGGTCAGCGGGTCAAGCTGGATGCGCACTGCATACTTCTGGCTGCCTGAGATCGTGACCTGAGCGACGCCGGAAATTGCAGAAAGGCGCGGTGAGATCACAGTGCGGATGAGCGCATCGAGCTGCCGGAGAGGATGCGTGTCGCTTCTCAGGACGATCAGTACGACCGGAGCATCCGCCGGATTGAGCTTGCGGTAAACAGGCGGGCTCGCCATCTCGACCGGCAACTGCGGCTGGGCGCGGGCAATGGCGGCTTGGACATCTGTCGCCGCCATATCGATATCACGCTCCAGCGCGAACTCCAGAGTGATCGAGGATACGCCCTGAACATTCGTCGCGCTGATCTCCCGAACAGACGGGATGGTGGAAAACTCCTTGATCAATAGTGTCGAGACGGTGGTCGCCATGGTCTCAGGGCTCGCACCGGGCAGCGAGGCAGAGACGGAAATTGTTGGGATATCGATCTGAGGAAGGGCGGCGACAGGAAGATGCCGATAGGCCACAAGGCCGGCGAGCGTCAGGGCCGCCGTCAGCAGGAGTGTGGCAACAGGTCGTCTGATGAACGAAGCCGAAGCGTTCATCGGCGCACAGGCCCGGCATCGGCGGTACGGGGGCTCTGCGCCAGTGGTTTGGGAGCTAAAGTTGTCTCGGTTATCGAACTGCCGTTCCGCAGCCGTGCGTGACCTTCGACCACCACGCGCTCTCCGGGGGTGAGTCCTTTGACGAGGACGGCCTCGTCATCCTTCGTGTCGAGGGGCTCAACCCGGCGCACCTCGGCGATGTCCCCTGGTCCGACGATGAATACATGAGGGCTGCTACCGCCCGTCTGCAACGCAACGTGCGGAACGGCGGCGGCCTCTGGATGCGTACCGAGGGTCAGTTCAACGCGAACATATTGACCCGGCCACAAACCATTGTTGGCCTTCAAGATGGCCTTCGCGAGGATGGTGCCTGCACCGACATCAACCGAGGAGTCGATGAATGTCAGGTCCGCCTCCGCCGAGGCTTGACCATCCTGGCCGGTGAGAACGCGCACATGGCCTTTGTGCTTGGGATCTGCAAGAGCTGCGCGCAGCAGCGGAAGATCGCGTTCCGGCAGGGAGAACGAGACCTGCAAGGGTGACATCCGTGTGATGGTGACCAGTCCGTCCCCGGTCAGATCGGAGCCGCGCACGATATGACCCTCGCCACCTTGCACGACGCCGGCGCGTCCGCTGATCGGTGCCGTGATCCTGGCGTGCCCCAGCTTGGTCCGGTCCATGGCGAGAGCGGCCTCGCTTGCCGCAACATTGGCGGCTGCGATCCTGACCTCGGCGTCGGCCTCTTCGGCCTGGGTCTGGGTGGCCACGGAGCGGGCCAGCAGCTCCTGAGTTCGCTTGAGCGCAGCCTGCGCTTTGGCCAGTACGGCTCGGTCTCGCGCCAGGGCTGCCTCGCCGCGGGCGATCTGCGCCTGGAGCTCGCGATTATCGAGGCTGAACAGAAGGTCCCCGGCTGCGACCTCGGCGCCGTCACGGATATGCCGCTCGACAATGGTGCCATCGATCCGGGCACGCACAGTGACGCTCGCTGTTGGTTCGATCCAGCCGATACCGGTCCGGGTGATAGGCATTGCCCTTACACGGACAGGAGCGGTGATCACGGCGACTGGGGGCGGACTCTTCTGCGAAAGGAAGGTCTGAACTGGTGCTGGAGGCTCAGGAGCGAGACTTGAGGTCTCCAGCAGTTTGACAGCCGAGGTCCGAACCGCGGCCTGTCCCTCCGCTCCTGCCATCCCGTACCAGACGCCTCCCGCGGACATGACCAGGAGCAGGAGAAGAGCGCCGCGGATCATTGGCTGTGCCTCATCTTCCCCGCCGGCTGCATGCGCTCCTGCGGTTCGAGCGCCAGGCCGCTGAACGGCAGATCGAGCGCCTTCCATGTCTCAACAAGAGCCTGCGTCAGCGCTTCGATATGCGCGCCGGTGTGCAGGGGTCCCGGGGTGATGCGCAGGCGCTCGGTGCCGCGGGGCACGGTGGGATAGTTGATCGGCTGGATGTAGATGCCGTGCTTCTCCAGCAGCCGGTCGGAGGCCGCCTTGCAGGCTTCCGCGTCGCCCACCATCACCGGCACGATATGCGTGGGCGTCGCCAGCATCGGCAGATCGGCGCGGATGAGCGCATCCTTGACCTGAGCCACCTGGCATTGCTGTCCCTGACGCTCCGCCGGGGACGTCTTGAGATGACGCACCGAGGCCGTGGCGGCGGCCGCGACGCTCGGCGGCAGAGCGGTGCTGAAGATGAAGCCCGGCGCATAGCTGCGCACCGCATCGATGACGGAAGCCGCGCCCGCAATGTAACCACCCATGACACCGAAGGCTTTGCCCAGCGTGCCCTCGATCACGTCGATCCGGTGCATTACGCCGAGACGCTCAGCAAGCCCCGCACCGCGCGGGCCGTACATGCCGACCGCATGGACCTCGTCGATGTAGGTCATGGCGCCGTAGCGCTCGGCGAGGTCACAGATCTGACGGATCGGCGCTACGTCCCCGTCCATGGAATAGACGCTCTCGAACACGATCAGCTTGGGCCGCTCGCCCGCGGCCTGTAGCAGCTCCTCCAGATGCGCGAGATCGTTGTGGCTGAACACCACCTTGTCGCAGCCCGACTGGCGTACACCCTCGATCATGGAGTTGTGGTTGAGCGCGTCCGACAGGATCAGGCAGTTCGGGATCAGCTTGGCCAGCGTGGAGATGCCGGTCTGGTTCGAGACGTAGCCCGAAGTGAAGACCAGCGCCGCCTCCTCGCCGTGCAGGTCGGCAAGCTCGGCCTCCAGCTCGACGATCGGGTGGCTGGTGCCCGAGATGTTGCGCGTGCCGCCGGCGCCCGTTCCATGGCGAGCTGCGGCACGGGTCATGGCCTCCACAACAGCCGGATGCTGGCCCATGCCGAGATAGTCGTTGGAGCACCAGACCGTCACCTCGCGCGGCCCCTGCGGCGAATGCCAGATCGCGCTCGGAAAGCTGCCGGCCATGCGTTCGAGATCGACGAAGGAGCGATAGCGCCGCTCCGCCTTCAGCCGCGCAACGGCGGCATCGAAATAGCCGGTGTAGTTCTTAGGAGCAGGAGCCTTCCAGATCGGTTCAGGCGCCGGCTTGACGACCCTGAGCGGCGCGGAACGGCGGGCCAGCAGGGCCGCAGCTGTTTCGCACCGGCTGTCCGCCCCATCGGTTTCCGTAAGCTTCGCCCAGCAGCGTGGAAGCTGCGTATTGCCGTGGCATTGCCTCTCCAAAACCATTGTAGCCCCCGCCCTCTGCTCGCCTTCGACCTCAGCCCGAAGTCGTCGCTGTTCGATTGTGATTGAGCCGGCAAAGCAGGCAATTTGGACTGAGGTCCGAGGTCCTGGGCGACTTAGGTCCGGCATGGCGCTGCTTGGGAAGAGTTGTAGGTCTCTCCTCACGTCCGTGCACTCACTTGTGCTGATTATGCTACTTGTTAACAGAAGGCAGGTGAGGGCACTCTACTTGAAGAATACGGCTCAAGGTCAGGATTTGGCACGAGGCTGACCTTAGCCGAAATTCCGTATTCGGGCGGAAAGCAGACCTCTACATAGCCATGCTGTAAGGCTGAGTTTGATCTGACAACAACTTTCAGTTCCGGCTGACTTGAAGAAAGGTGATAGAATTTCCGGCATTGCGGCTGTGCTGGACCCTTTCGATGGAGCTGAGACATGACCGAGCATTGGCAATACCAGCTGCGGCTCTACCTAGCTGATGAGATTGCCGAAGCTGCACGGCGCGATACAGGCGCTCCGGTACTCGGACCACTGCCTCAGATCCTGGAAAAGCACGATGCGACCATGAAATGCCAGCTCGACGCATTCTCGGACTATGTCGCCCAAGCTGAGGCGAATGGGGTTGAGGACTACCCACTTTATGAATGGACCAAGGCGACCATCGAGGATCCTATAAAGAGGGCAAAGCATCTCAAGCCGTTTGCTCTCCACGTCAAAGGCCAAGAGGTGTATCCGCAAGAAGAAACTGACGCCCTTGAGGCCGATTTACAGCCCTTGGTCGATGGCACACGGATCACCCGGTTGTCCCGGCACGACACAAACCCCGCCAGTAATCCCCGGATGCCAGAGCGCTTTCGCAAGCCTCAGCGTAGCTGATCTCAGCCCCAGTGGGCGTTCAGGTTGATCTGGAGCGATAGGGTTGCCCAACGGAGTTAAACCGAACTGTGTGGCCGGCCCTGGCATTTACTCTATCGGCAGTTTGGCTGGGTCGGCTGGGTAGACTGATCATGCGGCCTGGGTAAATTCCCGAATGATCCGTGACACGGTAAAAAGGCCAGCACGAGATCGAAGGGGCGGAAATGGCAATTCGGTTTCTCAGACACGTGATCGGTGTCGGCCTCCTGGTCGCCGGGTTGCTTTTCGGCCCGGGAATCTCCGTCCAGGCGACCTCTCCTGACATGCCGCACTATCCGTGGGACCTGCGCAAGAAGATGCCCGTTCACTACCAGGCATACCTGAAGATCCTGCCGGCCGGGTTGAAGCGCACGCCTTGGTTTGGCCGGTTTGATGGGACCGGCATGCCAGTTGAGCAGGTGGTGGTGGACAGCAAAGTGTACTTTGCGGGCGCGATCTGCAAACCGCATAACTGCGCTGACAATTACCTCACCTTCCTGGTCGCGGCTGATGGATCGCGTGCCGTAGCGATGGCCAAGGCGAGGGAGACAGGCGGCCAGATCGTGGAGCTCGGACATCCGACAACAGCTGAGCGTCAGCTCATGGCGAAGGAGTTTCAGGATTAAGCCCTCGGCGAAGACCTGCTCAACAGCTCCTAAATCCCGAACCGATAGACGATGTCGCCTCCGACGATTGTCATCAAGGCCTTGGTATCGCGGATCGCCTGTGGCGGCACGGAGAGGATGTCCTGAGACAGCACCGCCAGGTCGGCGAGCTTGCCGTTCTCGATGGAGCCCCTATCCTTCTCCGCACCCATGATGATGGCATTGTTGATGGTGTAGAGCTGAAGGGCCTCTCGCGGTGTGATCGCCTGTTCTGGGCCGAGCTGATAGCCATTGAGCGTCCCACGAGTTGTCATCCACCACATCGACAAGAACGGGTCCACAGGAACGACTGGGCCATCGGTTCCGCCCCCGACATGCACACCGGCATCGAGCATGGCGCGGATCGGGATGGCATAGCCTGCGCGCTTGTCGCCCCACCACCGTCGCTGGTTGTGCCCCAGGAGTACAGCGTGATCCTGTGCGGTCGCCATGATGCCGAGCTCGCTCATCTTCTTGAGCGCGCTTTCTGTCGGGAGGAACACATGCATGATCGTCCAGCGCAGGTCCCTGATCGGTGTCTCAGCGTTGACCCGTTCGTAAGAGCGCACGATGACGTCGATCGTCTCGTCACCCACGGCATGGGTCTGAACCTGGACTTTAGCCGCAGCGGCGAGCTTCAGTCCCTCGACGTACTCGTCTTCACCTCCTGGCGGCAGGAGGAGGACACCACGATAGTTCGGATCCGGCTGTTCCCCCGGCACAATCTGGTAGGGCTCGTACAGACGGGCACCTTCAACACCGCCGTCGAGTGGGTATTTGATACCAGCAAACCGAAGCATGTTGTCGGAGCGAAGTGAGGCTTGTGACAAGCCTTTCTGTACTTGGTCCTTGGTAAGGGCACGATAGAGCAGATCCGTGCGGATCGTCATCGCACCAGCGTCGCGCAATTGCGCATAGATCTGGATCGTGGGTTCATCAATGCCGGGCTCAACGACAGAGACAAGACCGTAGCTGTTGAGCTCCCGCATGGTTTCCCTGAGCAGGCGGGCGCGCTCGGCGGGCGCGGGAGGTGGCGGGAGGACACGGCGAGCGAAGTACGCAGCCGTCTCAAGAAGGACGCCAGTAGCCTCACCTGTGGCGGGATCTCGGACGATCACCCCGCCCTTTGGATCAGGGGTGTCTTTCTTGATCCCGGCAAGCTCAAGGGCCTTGCTGTTGACGGTAACAACGTGCCCGCCGCGGGGGATAAACACCGGGTTGTTGGGCGAGACCTCGTCGAGTTCATAACGGATCGGAAGCCGCCCCTCGCTGAGCAGGCTCTCATGCCAACCGGATGAGGCAACTACCCATTGGCCGGCCGGCGTTTGGGCGACGCGCTCGGCGATCAGCTTCTTTACGTCGTCAACCGAGCGAGCCTCCAACAGCTTTACGGCAGGCCGGTTCAGGGCTGCGGAGGCCATATGGAGATGCGTATCAATCAAGCCTGGTACAACAGTGCGCCCGTCGAGATCGATGATCTGGGTATTGGGACCGGCTTCCTTGAGCACGGTTGCATTATCACCCACTGCAACAAAGCGCTCGCCGCGGATAGCAAGCGCCTCGGTGGTCGTAAAGTTCCTGTCGACCGTTACGATCTTACCATTGTGAAGAATGAGATCGGCCGGTTGTGCCCAGGTCGGTCCGGCCAGCAGGGAGCCTGCAAGCAGAAGGCCAGCGGGCAACAGGTGCCGCATACGAGTGTTGATCATGGCGAACGTTCCCGGTCTTGCGGTTGAAAATCTGCACAGGCTCAGAGGGTACGCAGCCTCGCGTCCAACAAGGCCACCGTAGCAGTTGGTCCAGTCACCGTGAGATGACCCTCAACTAAGACAGGTTCGAAGATCGGGGGAACGTCTTCGGTCGGAGCGGAACGGATTGTAATCGTCGCGCCGGGATCATGGATCGTGCCGCATAGCTGACAGGCGCCTGGCGAGGCCTCGGACAGGGTGAATTCACGTCCATCGAGGCTTGGTGCCAAGTAGCCCCGGACCCTGACCGTCTGACCTGTCATGGATCGTGCGAGGTCGGAAGCCTGCCCGTCTGGTCCAACAAGATTGTCCAGAGGCAGTTCGTCCTGTGCGTAGGCTCTGGCGAGAGGGGCGAGAGTGATGAGACCAGCGATTCCGGTCAGAACGGAGCGGCGATCGAGTTGAGGCACAACCGCGTGGCAGCAGATCTTGGCTAAGCGAGACATGATGAGACCTCCTGATCCCTTGCCTGCCTTTATGCTGCTCTCCAAGCGTAGCGTCGCCTAAAGCGGGCTTCAGCTGTGCTTGCAGATGAGCATTTTGAACTGCCCCCCACTTAGTGTTTTGCTGTCTGAATATTCCAAGCTTAAAAGAAGTAGTTGTCAAGCAGTGGCCGCAAACTCTCATCTGCTGACCAAGCGACTACCCAGCACTGTTGCCCGGGGCGGCGTGTTGCTTCTGATAAACATCAGTCCCGTCGCCGATCAGGATCTCGGCAAGCCCATCGATCTCTCTTACGACACGGTCGATCTGACGGTATTCCGGACCATCGATCGGGATCTCTGCCAGGGATCGCGTGAGGAGATGGCGGGTTGGACGTAGGGTCTCGAGGAGCCTGTCGGCAACCTTTCGGTTCATGATGGGGTGGGACCTTGTCGAATGACCATGTTGCATGGGAATCAGCCCTTCATGTTCCTGATCTGTTCTAGTTGGGTGCGGACGAATGACAAGAAGGTTTCTGGGGTTTTCACCTGTTTTTACCTCATGGCATTCTCGAGCCGCCAACGGCACTTTTCTGTTCAGACCTTGGGGACGGCCCTCTGATCTGCGCTATGTATTGGCACATGACGAAGCCCTCTGATTTCACAGAAGCACTGACCTCACCCTCGGTTGCCCGCAATCGCGATCCCATCCTGAGCGTGCTTCGCCGGGTGCTCCCGCCGACCGGGCAGGTTCTGGAGATTGCCAGTGGGACCGGTGAGCACGCTGTTCACTTTGCGGCTGCCCTCCCTCATCTGACCTGGCAACCCACTGATCGTGATGAGCAGGCCCTCAAGAGCATCGCCGCTCATCGGGCGGCCTCAGGCTTGCCTAACCTGCTCGCTCCACTTTTCCTTGATGCGGCCGCCCTGGAATGGTCTGTGGAGCGGGCTGATGCGATTAGCGCGATCAACATGGTCCACATCTCTCCCTGGCAGGCGACCCAAGGACTTATGGCCGGGGCAGGGCGCATCCTCCCACTCGGAGGAGTTCTCTATCTCTACGGGGCCTACAAGGAGAACGGCGCCCACACGACACTAAGCAACGCAGTTTTTGACCTGGACCTCAGGCAGCGCAATCCGGAATGGGGTGTCCGCGACGTGGAAGCAGTAGCAGACTTGGGGAGGGAACATGGACTGGATCTCGTCGACCGTATGCAGATGCCCGCTAACAATCTTAGCCTTGTCTTTAGGCGATCGAGATGATCTGACGATGATCATCTCTGACCTATTGCAGGGTAGCAAAACGTCAGAGATGGATCAGCTTGGACGGGCAGAAGTGCCCAGGACCCATCTGTTATCAGTATAAATACTAGATATTCTAGTCACCGCGCGGCTTCAACAGAACAATCCAGCGGCTAAATTGAAACGAGGCATGTTGCAGGGATGCAGCCACATTGAGTGATACGCAGGAGCTATTGCCTAAGCCTTCAGATCCCACAAAGCTGTTTAAAAAGGGTGGGGAGGAGAAGTACCGCATCTATCGCACCTGGCGTGACTTTCACAGGCCCCAGGCGGTTCCTCTGTTCCATCGGAGCAATGGTACTGTTCTGCTGACGGAACAAGCAAACCAGCTACTCGCGTCCTGCTCCAAAGGCGGGATGTACCTCTACGTGATGGAACTATCGGTCGGAAATCTTCACCTCCCGCTTTACATAGGCAAGAGCAATGCTCCCTCCTCTCGGTGGAACGGTGGACATGTTCGACAGCTAAACACCGCGTCGAAAGGATCCTACGTGTCTTGGCGACGTGCGCTCTCTGAATTGAGTGATCCTATCAATCTTTACGTCCTACACGAGACGGAAATACGGCAGCCCCCGTTAGCCGGGTTCCCATGCTCTGTAGGTGCTGTTGAATACCAATTGGTGTCGCTGGCGAGCGACTTCTGTGCGGTGCTCTTGAACTCCGAGGGAAAAGCGCGATGATCATCAATTGACTTCAATCTGTCGGGGCGGTTACGGCGCCACTCTTCGATACCGATGGGCTTGAACCACGTGTGTTTTTGCGTGGTGGCATGTGGAAGCTGAAGCGACATCCTGATTTCGACGATGCTCTTATCAGGGTTGTCGAAGATGGGCTCGAGCAGGAAAGCTGGCAGGGCTTTATTTACGTTATGCACTTTGGGCAGCTGCCAGACATTGCGCCTTTGTATATCGGCAAAACTGAGCGGAAGGGCACGACACAAGAGCTCAGTTTCAATATCAAGAGCATCCGCACAAACCAACATGCCTTCGGGCGTTGGGGTTACGGGCTTGCCTATCACATCGGCAACCTCAGCCACGCCATATTTCAGGAGGGTAGTTCCTATAGGCTCCCGGCGCGGAAGTACAAAAGGTGGGCCGACCATCTTTTCGAAAGCATCGATCCGTTGCGGTTGAAGCGGATCGTTAATGTCTCCCTGATTAGCTGGCATGCAGGCTCACGTGGTCCATCAGGCCTCCAAGGCTCAGTGCCAGCCGTTGAGAAAGAGCTTATCGCCCTCTGTGGAACTTCGGACAAAAGCTCTCTCCTCAATGTTGATGGGCGATAGCGGCAATGCTTCGCGACGGGCCGAGCTAAGACGGTCTGCGCCGACGACAGTTCGAGCCAGCTCACAACCCAGGGCAGTTGGACCTCCGAGGTGCGCCTATGATTGCTCGAGGGTATTCACTAATCTTGTCCTGCACATAGCTGCTGTGCTTCTATTCGAGCAGGGAGGCTGGAATGGCATTGGAGCAGTGTCATTCGAAGCAGCGGAGCCCCGATGAATGTCCTGGTTGTGATGAGATCCTCAGCCTGTGCTGAGCTGCTTCGGAACGCCAGTATGGAAACGGCACTATTGGGGCCGAACCGCGATTGTGTTTACCCAGCGATCAGCGCGCCCTGGACGCACATCGTCAGTCACCCAGAGATCCGCTACAGAGAGGCCCGCGTCTTCCAAGCGGCTTTGCATTTCCCGTTCGGTCATGTCGGTAAAGGTGCGTGCTCCTACAACTCTGTCGTTAGTCCCATACTTCACCGACAGGTACCAGGTACCACCACGTCTCAGCGCTCGAGCAAAGCGCGCGAATGTTGACCCAAGCTCATCTCTCGGGACGTGCAGTAGTGTGGCGCACGCCCAGATGCCATCAAACGTCTCCACCCACGTTATATCGTCGAAGGTCATATGGCGAACATCTAGAGCATTTTCGACTTACACGGGTTCATAGCCGCTGTTGGTGAGATAGTTCTGGCACTCCTCGGGCGAGAACTCATCGAGCAGTGCGCCAATGGTGGTCCAGAGAGCTTCTTTCGTCCGCGTCTC
>JAESGY010000351.1_pt1 | contig 23878 bp, 21 predicted proteins | sample 9269841 | NCBI WGS metagenome assembly JAESGY01 (sample SAMN17022865, study PRJNA683097) | algae metagenome | isolation source: Spirirestis rafaelensis WJT71-NPBG6 and co-occurring heterotrophs from... | place: USA: Pinto Wells, Joshua Tree National Park, Colorado Desert, CA | collected 2006-08-15
ATCGTCTGCTAGGGCTGCCGATCTGGCCCGGTGGCTGACCTGGTACAATCAGCAGCGCCCGCATGGTAGCCTTGGCCGACGAACACCAGCTCAGGCCCTCGCCGGAACAACCTGATCAGAACTCACAGCTAGGCGCGATCTCGGCCTACACATGTGGTCAATTAAAGTGGCAGCCCGCCAGACCACAACGAAGACTGGTGGGCTGTTTGGGCTTACTCGGAAGATGCGGATTTCAGCTTCGGGTGTTCAACGAAGAAGCGCATCATCTCGCGGCTGGCATCCGGCCCCTTCGGTTCGCTGTAGGACCCATTCGGACTTCCGCCGGACCAGGCGTGACCTGCCCCGTGAAGAACCCAATGCTCAACCATCGGGTGTCCGCTGTCATCGCCCGCGACCGTGTGAGTAAGCTCTCATAAGTTTATGTTCTTAGCTTGCTCGGGCTGCTTTCCTCAACACGCCTGTTACAGCTCCGTTAAGCGGACGGGGTATGAAGAGGTAGCGCTCCCTAAGCATCCGAGCTTGGCGAGAACGAACTCATCGACAGGAATGCTAAGCAGCCAGGGTTTTGAGACCCTCGGATATCCTGACAGCCCATTTCAACGGCGTAGCCTATGAAGTCCTGAGGCTAATTGGGCTATCTCGCTGCCCGGGGTCGGACAACTGGTCGTGCTAAACCTGGCCTAGGCTAACTAGCTGAATTGACGAACTAGGTCAGTATAGACGTGAATAGACAGACCTGATGAGGGGTGGGGGCTCCTATGATCGTGTTGTTGGCTGCCGCTTTGGCCGGTGGTTTGCTTGGGCTTACTTTGCTCTGGCCTTATGGAGCAGTCACCGCGATCTTAGGTGCGCAGCTGGGTGCAAGCTCTTTGGCTTTCCTGATCTGCCCGGTGTTGGCCCTGCGCAGGGCGAAGGTGGAGCGCAAGCCGAGCGCCGGGTTCAAGCTCGTCTCGAGAGCCTGACCCCGAGAGAACTGTCCATGACCATTCTTGATCCGCTCACCGGACGCCTGATCAAAAACCAAACGTCGTGGAAGAAGCGACCAGTCGGGTCAAAACCGCCGGGTACCCGCGCTCCGACTGCCCGCGTCTCCCAAGAGCAAACGTTCATGCAGGGACACCTGATCTTCACCTGGTGTGTTCAGTGATCTGTATTCCCAACAAAGCGACCGCTCACGACATCCGGCAGAGGAGGAGGGACATAGGCTCCTGCGGGGTTTCATACTCTGACTAGGAGAACCTCCCTGTGTGTCCAGCATCTCGGCCAGGCCACTGCTGAGGCTATGTCCGTTTACCGCCGCTCCATGCGGTACTTCGTGGTCGACTGGGCCTGGATGGTCGTTCTCGTTGGTCTGATTGGCGTCTCCGTCTGCGTGGGTCTGCTCGAGGCGTGGCCGATGGCTGTTCTGATCGACAGCGTCCTGACCAGCCAGCCAAAGAGCGATGTCGTGCACACCTTCTTTCTGGCGCTCCTGCCCGCCGATAGGGTGGGGCAGGTGGTGGGTCTCGTCGCCATAGGCTTGGTGCTTCACATGATCGGCTATCTCGCCTGGTTCGGCCGGGTGATGATCAACTGTCACCTGAACTACCGGGGGACCACCCGCGTCCGCTACGATCTGTTCCGGAAGCTGCAGCAGCTGGGTCTCACCTATCACCGCAGCCACCCGCAGGGCGATGCCATCTACCGGCTGACTACAGATGCAGCCGGCCCCTGGGGCATCATGGATACGGTCATCGGCACCAGCGTGGCGGCCGTGACGCTCACAGTCACGACACTTATTCTCCTGTCGCGCAACGTTTCTCTCACGCTGGCGGCCTTTTCCGTGGCGCCTTTCATGATCTGGAGCAACTGGCGCTTTGGCGTTCGCATCCATGCGCGGGCTCTGGCGTCAAAGCAGATCGATGCCGATCTCACCAGCTTCATCCAGCAGGCAATGGTCCGAGTACCCCTGGCCCAGACCTACCGGCGCGAGACGGATGAGTTCCGCCGCTTTTGCAGGGCGGTGGGACGCAGCGTGCGTGCGTTGCTGCGCCTGAGCGTCCAGGAGGCACTCTATCCCCTCGTCCGGGACAGCATCCTGGCTGTGGGAGGGGCGATCATTCTCGGCTATGGTGGCTATCTCGTCTACCGCGATCAGATCCTGTCGCCGGTCGAGGGCGGGATGACGGTGGGTCTGCTCCTGGTGTTCATGGACTACATCCGTAAGCTGTGGGAGCCAATGAAGTGGCTCACCGAGTTCTTCGCCAAGGTCCGGATCCATGAGGCGGCGGCCCGGCGGGTGTTCCGCATCCTCGACACGCCGGAGGCGATCACCGAGGCTCCTGGGGCTGAAAGCCTTGCCATCTGCGCCCGAGCGCTGGTGCTGGACCACGTCGGGTTTGCATACCGGCCCGGTCACCCGATCTTACGTGATCTATGCGCCGAGATCCAGCCGGGCGAGATGGTGGCGTTTGTTGGCCCGAGCGGCGCCGGTAAGAGCACACTTCTAGCGCTGATGTTGCGCCTCTACGATCCGACCGCAGGGGCTCTGCGCTTGGACGGCATCGATCTCCGTGCCGCTCGGCTGTCGGATACCCGAGCCCATATGGCACTTGTGGCTCAGGACAGCCTCATGCTTCCGGCCAGCATCGCCGCCAACATCGCCTATGGGCGCCCCGGTGCGAGCCGATGTGAGATCGAACGTGCGGCTGAACTGGCTGGAGCGGATGCTTTTATCCGAGACCTGCCTGATGGGTACGAGACCCTCCTGGCTGAAGGTGGGCAGAACCTCTCGGGTGGTCAGCGCCAGCGTGTTGCCATTGCGCGGGCTCTGCTGAGCCGAGCGCCCTTTCTGATCCTGGATGAGCCGACGAGTGCCCTTGATCCGTACCATGAACACCTTCTGCTGGACACACTGCGCTCCCTCAAAGGCGGGCGCACCATTGTGCTTGTGACGCATCGGCTGGAGAGCGTCACGGCCTGCGATCAGGTGTTCGTGATGGAGGCCGGCCGCATTGTCGAGCGGGGCACCCATCGGGAGCTCCTCAACAGAGATGGCCAGTTCGCCCGGATGTGGTCGACCGCGGCCACAGACTCTCGCGCACAAGGGGCAGTCGAGCCTCACCGGTCTGCACCGCACCGGCTTTCGGATCTGCGGGAGGGGACCTCGTTTCAACCCGCTGCAGGTGACGATACGGGCACTGTTGCACTAACCTCTTGAGGCAAAAGACGTAGCGTGTTTGTTGGCTGGGCGGGCTACTACATCCTGTGGCTTGGCAGGTTAATGCAACAGAGCCCGTGACATGCCCTCCGCCTTTGCTGCCATGCGGCAGGGCGGGGCACCTCATCGCAGTGGGGCCAAGCAGCCTGTGCCCACCATCGTGTTCCATGGCGATCGCGACACCACAGACAATCCCGTCAATAGTGACCAGGTCATTGCTCAGTCCAAGGCGGGCTCGGATCTGCGGACGACGGTCAGCCGCGGTCAGGCTCCGGGCGGGATCAGCTATACCCGGCACAATCAAATGTGCTGCCTTGAGCGCGTTGAACGGCCAAAAGCAACAAAATCCATTCGCTGCACTTGTGACTCATATGGACAGGGTGTCCACGGGGGCAACCTGTATCGAATGAGCCGTTTTCCTGGGGTGGAGCTGGTCGCGTCCAACATTCCAGCCAACATTTTGCCTCTGCAGGAGTGTCAACCGCCGGGCTGGGGTGACTCATATGGTAGCGTTAGCTGTAGCGAATGATTGGCGAGAATTGGCACCTCGAACTCGGGCCTCACAGGCTTTGCTTAGCTAAGATTATGTAACTAGATACATTGTTGTAGTCGACCTCATCACAGAGCAACATGAAAGCCTTCTCTCATTCGACCTCTCGGGCCGACCGGCCTTACGCGTGCGAGACTGACACTTTGAAGGCTGAGCCCGATCTGCAGAAATTACTGCCAAAGAGACAAGGCCGGATCGCTGGATTGGACGTCCACCAGGCCTCAAAGTCGCCGGAGAGAGATCGTACCCGAGCTTGCCCAAACCTATCGATCGGCGCAGTTGCGGGATCGTAGCACCCAAGCCCACACGCGAGTTATCATGACTAAAAAATGGTGAGCCGCGGCAGCATTTTCGCCCTGTCCACCACAGGTGGACAGGGTATGAACACCTGTAGCGAATGAGCACCCTCTGCGCTCTGAAAATCGCCGCGCAGCCTGTACCGAATGGCTCGGACAGGGGTGTCCACGAGGTCTCGGGCATCCAACGAGAATTACCCCTGAGAACGACAGTTATCGCTGCTAACCAGTGCACCAATCACGAGGGTTATCAGAGGCTACGCGGCGCTGCCCAAGGGCAAGTTCTTGCTCCCTAATGTGACGAGGCCATGCGCCAGCTGTAACGCGGCTCATAGCCCAGGAGCTTCTGAGCTTTCCTGATCGAGAGAAGCGTCTCGTTCGGACCGGCCTCCGCCGTGAAAGGAACGTCCGGGTAGAACTCAGCCATGAGTTCCGCATTCGGGCGCGACATCACAGTGTCGGCGTTGGCAATGATGAACACCTCCGCTCCCTTGAGAGGTGCCTCAACGGCCTTCCGGACCGCCTGAGCCGCGTCCCGCGCGTCGATATAGCCCCACAGGTTCCACTTCCGCGACTGTGGGTTCTCGTCAAACGAGGGAAATCGCGCGTAATCGGCCGGCTCCATCACGTTTGAGAACCGCAGACCAATGATCTTCAGTTCAGGATCCCAGCGGCAGAACTGGCGAGCCATTTCCTCGCCCAGAGACTTCGACAGCGAGTAGGCGGTCTCCGGGCGCGCAGGATACTCCTCGTCGAGAGGTGCGTAGGGCGGCGGCTGGTCAAACGGCAAGCCGAGGACTGTTTCGCTGGAAGCCCAGACCAGGTTCCGGATCTCAAGTTTCCGGGCCGCCTCAAAGACGTTGTACGTGCTGAGGATGTTGTTTCTGAACGTTACGGCATTGGTATGCCGGCCCGGCGCCGGAATAGCCGCCAGATGCACGACAGCATCGACCCTGTTGTGGCGAGAGTCGACCCCCGACAGAGCTTCCAGGGCTTGCCCGAAGTCAGCCAAGTCGGCCTCGACGAAGGGGCAGAGAGCCTCATTCGGGGGCGCAGCATCCACGTTGATGACGTCATAGCCATGCTCAAGCAGCTCACGGACACATGCCCGACCTGCCTTCCCGCTACCGCCTGTCACAAGAACCCGCTTCATTTCTGATCCTCCGTTGAGACCTGAACGCCGTCCCGAGACCTGATGACGATAAGAGCCAAGCTTATACCATGCTGACATCTTTGGTGCAGTGATTCGGGCTAAGCACGTGAGCCCACATCATTGAGATCGCCTCCATCAGTGCTCCAAAGAGAATTGGCAGTCGATGTGAGGAGCCTCCGCACCCCTGCAGCATGGCGGCTGCTTGCCGCCAACGCTGGCGTTCGGCGTACCCCGGGATCTGCGTTCAAGAGACCTATGCACAATTGGCGTGCACGATGGAGGAATGAGGACGGCGCAAATGCTTGACGTAAGCTTCCTCTGATCCACATGGCCGCGCATCCGACGGAGACAGTACCATGCGCGCAATGGTGATCACCCGATTTGGTGGACCCGATGTATTCGAGCTTCAGGATCGAGAGCGTCCGACCCCAGGACCTGACGAAGTCCTGGTGCGGGTGATCGCCTCCGGGACCAACCCGGTCGATGCCAAGATACGCCAGGCAGGCTCCTGGGCACAGATCCCCTTCCCGGCCGTGCTGGGCTATGACGTTTCCGGTATCGTTGAGGAACTCGGGCCGGGCGTGACAGAGTTTAGTGTCGGCGACGAGGTGTTCTACACGCCTGAGATCTTCGGTAACCCGCACGGCAGCTATGCCGAGTATACGATCGCCAAAGCCAGCATTGTGGCGCACAAGCCTGCTAACCTTGACCATATCCAAGCGGCCGGCATTCCCCTGGCTGGCGGCACGGCTTGGGAGGCCATCGTACGCCGGCTGAATGTCAGGCCCGGCGAGACAGTCCTTATCCATGGCGGCGCCGGCGGTGTCGGCTCTTTCGCCATCCAGTTTGCCAAAGCTGCAGGTGCCTGTGTGATCGCCACAGCCAGCAAGGGGAACCACCCGGTTCTGCATGAACTTGGCGCTGATGTGGCGATTGACTACCGAGATGCCAGCGTGGCCGATCAGATCATGGGGGAAACTCGCGGGCGTGGAGTTGACGCTTCCTTCGACACGGCTGGCGGCAATGTACCTGTCAGCACCTTGGTGACACGGCCGTTTGGCCGGATCGCAACCATCCTTCCGCCGGATGGGGATCTGAGTGCTCTCTACACCAAGAACCAGACCCTGTTCGGCACGTTCCTGACGCGAGAGCGAGCGCAATTGGGCGAGATGGCACCTGTATTCGAGCGCCGACAGGCTAGGGTGGTGGTGGATGCCGTTTTTCCCCTTGAGGAGGTATCTAAGGCCCATGAACGGCTCGACTCAGGTCACGGGCGCGGCAAGATCATTCTTCAGGTTGGGCAGTAACTCTGCGCAAGTTGATCCTCCCTGGTCACTGATGCCGATGCTGAGGCCATCGTGGTAGGCGGCTCCGGAATAATTCGAGCATTTAAGGGCGACTGCCTGAAAGTCCGCTCACCGCGCCCGTGCGGAAGTTCAGCGTACTTCCGGATCGTGCCACCACTGGACCTTCCTGTTTATGCCTTCTGTTTTGTAGAAGTCTGTTCATCGAACACCCCGCCGTGAGATCGAGGTTTGCGTTGAGACGCCCTGCTCAGGCAAGGGAGGCCCACAGGAAAGCAAGGGATGCCGCAAAGCCAAGCCCGGTTCGCACGGCGTGGAGTGACCCCCACCGCTCGATCATGGCTCGGCTCTGGGGGCCAGCCGCTGCCGGGTTGGTCGCCATGAGCCTGTTGTTCGTGGGCATGATGGCGAAGAACGTCACAGGCCAGTTCGCGACCATAAGCAGCCCCCCGATAGCCCAGCCAAGATGCCTGGTCTGCCACCACGCCATGAGCCCGAGCAGAAAGCCTATGATCGCCAGTGGAGCCTGCATGGCCAAGCCATGCTTGTAGGATGGCTTCCACTCGATCAGCAGGGACCGATCGTCCAGCCCGAGGCGGGCGGGCTGCTCGGCCACGTTGATGTAAAGGGCTGCCCCCGAGAAAACGGCCGCGACAAGGAGCGCAAGCTGACCAGTGAGCATGGGGTTCTCCTTCCATTTTCGCCCACTATAACGCCTCTTGTCGGACCAAGCATATGGCCGATCAAAGCTCGTCTGGAGGTCGGTGAGCACCTGTGACCGGCGTATAGAGCCAGGCATGCAGGCGTCAGAACGCGACGCAGAACCCTTTCAACAGGGTAACGCACGCAGTTCACCGTTACTCTCTTCCGTGCCATCCCTCGGGGACAACCCCGCGGCAGGCCCAAGCCACGGCTGCAAACGACCTTGGACCGTCCGGCTCCGTTGCCTCGTACGCCGCTCCCAGCACCCGCTTGAAATCCCTGCGCCTATCCTCCTCTAGTTCAATCACGTACTTGCCGAGCGGCCCCTCCCCGGCCGCGAGCGGGCTCCAAAAGTCATCGAAGCTTCGATAATCCATTCTGATCATGAGCGCAGTCTCCGCGACGTCGGCGAGCCCGACCCTCTCCCAAAGCGCTTTCATCTCGCTTGGCCGGGTCAGCGGCTTGAAGTAGCTCTCGCCCCTTGCGGCCGCGGCGGAAAGATCAAGAGCCACCGCCGTATCCCAGAACATCCGCTGGTATGGCATGCCCCCGTAACTGTCCCACACAGCGGCGGCTACAACGCCACCCGGCCGCACGACCCGGCACATCTCCCTGACCGCCTGTTCAGACTCAGGAACGAAGTGCAGAACGAGGAGCGCAAGGCTTCGGTCGAAGGTGGCATCTGGAAACGGCAGGGTGCAGGCGTCGGCCCGCTCGAAGGTGATCCGCGGGTTCGTGTTCCGCTCTCGTGCCGCCTCCAGATAGACCTCGGAATAGTCGATCGCGCTGACGTGGGCGACATCTGCCACCCTGGGGAGCGCGAAGGTCAGGCTACCCGTTCCACATCCGACATCGAGTACCCGCTCACCGGCTTCCAATCCTGTGAAGTCGAGGAAAGGCTCCGCCAGGATCCGGCTCCAGCGGCCCATGAGTGCCTCGTAGGCAGCCGCACTCTTAGCGTGGAACTTGGAGGACATGGCCACCTCCGATCGTCGGCAACACTCTGTAAGGGCGCAACACCATCTTCTACCATGTTCGGGGCAGTTCTCCTACGCTCGCGGCTTCTGCACCGCACCGCCGACGGGGCCGTTCATTTCAGTGAGACGCCGGATAGACAATTGAAGGTCCGTTGAGGGTCACGTGCTGCACTTCAGCTTGGCCGTGTAAAGCTCAGCTTACTCCACTGATGCGGAAGTTCGGCCTAGGTCCGAGAAGTGCCATTACCCGACATTTGCTCTTGGATGGAATGAGCTCTATGTCTCGGCGATCACTCACCCATGGCGGATTCAACTGATGTTAGAGCCGTCATGTTCGTGATGCGACGGACCGTGCTCGTTGGCGTCAGAATATGCACTGGGCGCTTGGCGCCGAGCAGAATGGGTCCAACCGTGATCCCCTGGCCGGCTACAGCTTTGAGCACGTTGAAAGTGATGTTTGCTGCATCAAGGTTCGGCATTACAAGCAGGTTAGCGGCCTCGGTCAGACGCGAGCCCGGGAACACCCGATCGAGGATGCCTTTGTTGAGCGCAGCGTCCCCGTGCATCTCACCCTCGACCTCAAGATCCGGCGCCTGGTTCTGTACCAACTCCAGGGCAGCCCGCATCTTCATGGCCGAGGCGGTCTGGGAGCTGCCGAAACTCGAATGTGACAGCAGCGCTACCCGCGGCGTCACCCCAAAGCGTCGGACCTCGTCGGCCGCCAGCAGAGCGATTTCAGCAACCTGTTCAGCGGTCGGGTTCTCGTTGATGTAGGTGTCGGTGATGAACACAGTCTGGTTCGGCAGCATCACCAGGTTCATGGCCGCCAAGGTGTTGATGCCAGGCTTGCGCCCAACCACATCCAGTACGTGCCTCAGATGCGTCTCGTACGAGCCGTAGGTGCCGCACAGCAGGCCGTCGGCCGCGCCACGGGCGACCAGCATAGCCCCGATCAGCGTGTTATTCCGGCGAACCTCTGCGAGGGCTGTGTCCCGGGCGAGGCCCTGTCGGCGTCGAAGCTGATAGTACTCCTCTGCCAGTTCTGTCAGCAAAGCCTCATTATCAACACTGACCACCTCATAATCGTCACCTTCAGCCAGCCGCAGGCCCAGCTCCCTGATCCTGCTGCGGATGACCTCTGGACGACCGATGAGCACCGGATGGGCGAGACACTCCTCTACAGCGACCTGTACGGCCCGGAGCACACGCTCGTCCTCGGCCTCTGCATACGCCACCCGCTTTCGTGCCTTAGCCGCCGCGGCAAAGACGGGCTGCATAATTGTGCCGGAGCGATAGACAAAGCCCTGGAGCCGATCGCGATAGGCCCGCATGTCCTCCACCGGCCTTGTTGCAATTCCACTCTTCATGGCAGCCTCGGCAACGGCGGGGGCAACCGCCGTGATCAGGCGCGGATCGAAGGGAGCCGGAATGAGGTACTCGGCCCCGAAGCGAATGTCGCGCCGACCATAAGCCGCTGCAACCACATCGGAGACGTCTTCCTTGGCCAGAGCCGCGATAGCCCGCGTGGCGGCGAGCTTCATATCCTCATTGATGGTGGTTGCTCCCACATCGAGTGCACCACGGAAGATGAAGGGAAAGCACAGGACGTTGTTGACCTGGTTCGGGTAGTCCGACCGGCCCGTCGCGATGATCACGTCGGGCCGGACAGATTTCGCCGCCTCCGGGCGGATCTCGGGCTCAGGGTTGGCCAAGGCCAGGATCAGCGGCTTGGCAGCCATAGCCTGCACCATCTCGGGCTTCAGCACCCCAGCCATGGAGACGCCCAGGAACACGTCTGCCCCTGGCATGACATCAGCTAGCGTGCGGGTGTCGGTAGTCTGGGCATAGCGCTCCTTCTGCGGATCCATGCCCTGCCCCCGGCCGACATAGATGACACCCTTGCTGTCGGTGACCCAGACATTCTCGCGTCGGACCCCGAGCCCCACCAGAAGATCGAGGCAGGCGATGGCAGCCGCCCCAGCACCGGAGCATACGAGCTTGATGTCCTCGATCCGCTTGCCGACCACCTCAAGCCCGTTGAGGATCGCAGCAGCCGCCACAATGGCCGTGCCATGTTGGTCATCATGGAAGACTGGGATCTTCAGGCGCTCGCGCAGGCGGCGCTCGATCTCGAAGCACTCAGGTGCCTTGATGTCCTCCAGATTGATGCCGCCAAAGGTGGGCTCAAGCGACGCAATGATGTCGACGAGCTTGTCCGTGTCGGTCTCATTCACCTCAATGTCGAACACGTCGATGCCCGCGAACTTCTGGAAGAGACAGCCCTTGCCCTCCATTACCGGCTTGGAGGCGAGCGGGCCGATATTGCCCAGACCCAGCACCGCCGTGCCGTTCGAGACTACAGCGACGAGGTTGGACCGGCTCGTGTACAGGGCGGCAGCGTTTGGATCAGCATGGATGGCCATGCACGGGGCAGCGACACCCGGAGAGTACGCCAAGGCAAGATCGCGTTGGTTGGTCATGCCCTTGATCGGCAGGACGGCGATCTTCCCGGGCCGTGGCAGGCGGTGGTACTCCAAGGCGCTCTTGTTGAGAGCTTCCACGGCGCTCTGATCCAGGTCCGTGGCGCTCGAATTGACCTCTTGGCCCATCAGTTTCCTCCCGGTGATGTTTTGATGCCGCCCCTCTCCCTGTCAGATAACGCTCGTGATGAGCGTGGAAAGGCTACTCTTGAGGAGCATCGGTAGTCAGGCGGATCATGGGGCGTTGCCAAGGGTTCAGCCAAGTTGGTGCCGCTGCGGTGGGCACTTACTGGAATATTCTTTCGATGCGAAGGTCCGCAACGGGTCGAGGCCGTGTCAAAACGCAGTTCTCACCCTACTGGGCTCGCGCCTGTAGCGCCTGATCGGTTGCGGCGTGAGTGACAACAGCCGTGAGGCCCTTCGACAAGGCTGGATGGCAGTCTTCCTGGTGTCCGAGCCATCGGGATCAGGCGGGCTGCCGATGGCAGCCGTCCCTCAGGACTGGAGCGCCGCTAGCAGCGGTCCAGGGCCAAGGACCGCCAGAACCCGCTTCAGGTTGTAGGCCAGCACGTGCAGGCTCATCTCCGTCCTGACTCGTTCCAGGGTCCGGGTCAGGAAGTGCGTGGCGCCCATCCAGGCCTTGATCCTCCCGAATGGATGCTCCACCGTCTGCCGCCGCAGGTGCGCCGTCTCCGGTGCCCGGTCGAGCCGCTCCTGCATCGCATCCAGCACATCCTCGTGCTCCCAGCGCTTGATGCGCCGCTGCTTGCCGGTCGTACACTGCTCTTTCAGGGCACACCGCTCACAGTATGTGGTCCAGTACACGTGCAGGGCCATGCCGTTCTCAACCGACGTAAACCGCCGCGTCAGGCGCTCCCCAGCTGGGCAGTGATAGGTGTCATCCTCAGGATGATAAATGAAGTCCTGCTTGCCAAAGCGACCGTCAGCCTTGGCGCTCGAAGTGAGGATCTTGGACACATAGGGCGTGATCCCAGCCCTCTCGCAGGCCAGGATATCCTCGCCCTTGTAGTAGCCGCGGTCCGCCAAAGCCTCCAGGCCCGGCGTACCCATGGCACCCTGCGCCTGCTGGCCCATCACCGACAACTGCCCCCGATCCGAGCCACCCCGCCTTCTCGTGCGCCAATTCGCTCTCCTGCCGGTCGGCGGTGTCGAGGGCGGACAGATAGTGTGCAATGCTGGCCTCCACCTGCTCGATGCGCTTGGCAAGCTTGGTCGGCGTGAAGTTCTTATCGCGTGTGTTGACCGCCTTGAACTTGGAGCCGTCGACGGCCACCACCGCCTGGGAGAACAGGTTGAGCTTGCGGCACAGTCCGACGAAGTGCCGGCACACGGCCCGGATGGCTGGTCCGTTGTCCTTGCGGAAGCGGGCAATGGTCTTGTAATCCGGCTGGAGCTGGCCGGTGAGCCACATCAGCTCGAGGTTGCGGCCGGTCTCCTGCTCCAGGCGGCGGCTGGACGGGATACGGTTGAGATAGCCGTAGATGTAGATCTTGAGCAGGGCGGCCGGATGGTAGGCCGGGCGGGCTGTCCCCTGAGGGATGACCCTCTCGAACCCCAGAGCGCGCAGGTCGAGTTCCTCGACAAAGACGTCGATCACCCGCACCGGATTGTCGTCGCTGACGTACTCGTCGAGGCAGGTGGGGAACAAGGTGCCCTGGCTGCGCTCCTGGCCTTGGACAAACCGCTTCATCGCGGTCCCTCCAGTCCGTGCTAACCCAATCAGATTACCAGATCCCGCGTTTTGACACAGCCTCGGTCAACAACGGCCTTTAAGCGTGGCCGTGCAGAGGTCCGCTCTGCGCCTGCTTTGGGACGTTGATGATGGTCGGGTTAATCAGATCTAGGATTAGCGGCGCGATGGTGAACCGCGAGAAGATCGCCCCTTTCATCAAGCTTGCTTCCCATACGCTTCCCAAACCGGTTTTCTGGGAAGCATGACCAAACCAGACGAGAAGCTAAGTAACTGAAATGGCCTAAAGCATCGGACGGTTAAACGGACGCGTATCCAGCGGCCTTGAGGAAGTTCCAGCACTCCTGTGGATCGAACAAGTTGCAGATGTCGCCAAGCGCGCGCCATAGCGCGTCAAAGGTGCGGGCCTCGGCCTTGCGCAGGTGCGCTTTGATCTTGGCGAAGGCCTGCTCAATCGGGTTCATGTCCGGACTGTAAGGGGGCAGGAACAGGAACCAGGCGCCTCGCTTCTTCAGACACTGGGCCGCCTTCTCGCTCTTGTGGACCGCGAGGTTGTCGAGGATTACGACATCGCCCCTGCGCAGCGTCGGCGCGAGTTGTGTCTCGATGTAAGCCTCGAACGCCAACCGGGTGATCGGGCCATCGATCACCCACGGGGCACTCAGCTCATGGCAGCGCAGCCCGGCCAGGAAAGTATGGGTCTGCCAGTGTCCAAAGGGCGCGCTCATCCGCAGCCGCTGCCCCCGCGCGAGCGCCCGCGCAGGCGCGTCATCTTGGTGTTGACGTAGGTCTCATCGAGAAAGATCAAGCGGTGCGGCTCTTGGCACATGCGTGGCTGACGCTGGGTATGCCAGACCCGGCGCTCATCCCGCACGTCGGCGCGTGCGCACTCCGCCGCCATGAGGCATTTTTTTATATGAGAAGCCACGCCGGCACAGAAAGCGCGAGAGCATTGCGGGAGCAGCCGCGATCCCGTGTTCGTCCAGCAGCCTTGCGGCGAGCTCGGGCATGGTGATGGCCGGCTCGGCTTCGACGGTCTGGATCAGGAAGCTCTCATAAGCCACCAGCTTGCCACCTCCCGGTGGGCGGCCTTGCCGCGCTGGCGCCGGGGAGCCGGTGTCCCGCGTTCGCCGCACCAGCTTGATGGCGAAGCTCTCGCTGACGGAAAAGTGCCCTGCTGCCGCCCGGCAGGAATGGCCCGCCTCGACAAAGTCAGCCACCCGCACCCGAAGATCAAGAGAATAGCAGTGACCCATGATCCACCTCCCGTTCCAGACAGTGAATCACAGGTCGCACCGGCCCAAAACCCTAGGATTCGGATTTCCAGTCCGGTGCTCTAGTAAACGCAGTGGGACTCGAACCCAGGACCCTCTGATTAAAAGTCAAGTAGCTGCACCTAGCCCTGGATGGACGGAGGCTCCCTGAGCGCCACAAACCCTTCATTGACAACGATCCCTGTGGGCTGCTCATTCCCCGATATGGCTCTCATTGCATTTTTCTGGCTACCTATACGGGATCTAGGTAGCCATTCACGAGATCTTAGCCTATGCCCTCCTGCAAGCTGACAAAACGTACGATCGATACCCTCCCCTTACCTATTGCTCAGGATCAGATCTGGTGGGACGAGGATCTCAAGGGCTTCGGTCTCAAGCTCACCCCCGCTGGCCGCAAGGTCTTCCTCATCCAGTACAGACCGGCGGGCGACCGTCGCAATCCCCGCAAGTACACCATCGGGGAGTATGGGTCTGTCACGCCTTACCAAGCCCGAGTGGAAGCCCAGCGGGTCTTGGCCGAGCGAGCCGCAGGACGTGATCCGCAGGCCGAAAAGCAAACGTCCAAGCGGCGCATCCGATCTGAGCAAGTCGCTGAGTTGGTAGCTGAGTTCATCGCTCGGCACGCCTCCCAGAACAGGACCGGAGCGGAGACTGCCCGCATCTTCCATCGAGAGGTCCTGCCGCACTGGGCCTCCTGGACGGTGGGCGAGGTGCGCAAGCGGGATGTGATCGCCCTGCTTGATCGGGTCCGCGAGCGCGGCTCTCCCATCATGGCCAATCGGGTGCTTGCGGCTGTGCGCCGATTTTTCAACTGGTGTGTCGGGCGCGGGATCCTTGAGATGTCGCCCTGTTCAGGCATCGCAGCTCCAGCCCGGGAGCAGCCTCGCCACCGGGTGCTCTCTGACGAGGAGCTGGGCTTAGTCCTGGAAGCTACTCGGCAGATTGGCTTCCCGTTTGGCTCGATTGTAGAGGTTCTGGCGCTCACCGGTCAGCGACGCGATGAGGTCGGGCGCATGGCCTGGGAGCACCTGGATTTTGGTCGTCAGCTGTGGGTCATCCCAGGCGAGCACGCCAAGAACGGCAGACCTCACCTGGTGCAGCTCAGTGCCCCTGTGCTGGCGCTCCTTGAGGGGCTGCCCCGCACGGGCGGGCTGGTGTTCTCACGAGACGGCCGGACCCCATTTCAGGGCTACTCCAAGGCTAAAGCACGGCTTGACCGCCTATCAGGTGTGAGCAGCTGGACCTTGCATGACCTGCGGCGGACAGTGGTTTCGGGCATGGCCCGGCTGGGGGTGGCGCCACATGTGGCCGACAAAATCCTTAATCATCAAAGTGGGACGATCTCGGGTGTGGCTGCCGTGTACCAAAGACATGAGTTCCTTGTGGAGCGAAAACAGGCCCTCAGGCTTTGGGGAGAGCATGTCCAGGCTCTAAGTTGCCTTGAGGTAGCTGTGTGAGACGCAGTGGGTATCTCCACTTTTTCGCGAAAATTGCTTATCAAGGCATAGCGGAGATCGTCAGTCTTGGCCCGAAGTGTTCATCCGCACATAGTGCGATCTGGGGAACCGACATTTGCCGCGCCTACTCTGCGACTGCAGGAAGTCACTGCACTGGAAGCGGGAGCTGAGCGTTTGGGCGTTATCCCAGCACATGTATCGTGGCTGCACGACACCGGCGAGCGGCAAAGCACGGCATGCGGATGCGAGATTGAGATCTGGGCGCTCACACCAGAGGAAGATGAGGAGGTCTTATCAGCTTGGGCTAGACATTTCCGTCAGCACTACATCAGCGATGAAGATCTGCCCGCTATGGTCGACGGTACCGGTCTCAGCACCGCTGAATACCTGCGCGCTACATTGTTCCCAGATGCCTCCAAGACACCAGGGCCGAGCCTACGTTCCGGCGCCTTCGGCGAAATCCTTGTTGCGGACTATATAGAGTATCTACTCGCCTATTGGAGCCCGAGGATATTGCGCTACCAAGATCGCTGGAACCGGAATGACTCTACAGGACAAAGCGTTAACCGACGGATCTCAGCAATGAGGAATAGGCTAGGATCAAAATTCTGTGGCCGCTGCCTCACCTCAAGGGTCCAACACCGTGAATGGGGCTGTGCCAAAGTCCGAAACGTGACTTGGCGCATAAGGAGGTCGGCGGTTAGCGAATGCTTTTGAAGGCCTTCGCGCCGGCAGACAGTCCCTACTACACCGCGCTTGGTGAAGAACTGTGCCAACTCGGTACCTGCCCTTCATGTTTCGAGAACTTCCCTCCAAACACTTGGCAATATCGGGGTTTCACATTTCGATGTCAGAGGGGACTTTCATGACGAGGTCGGCTTTCATTTATTAACATAACAACCGTGTGCCTAGGCCGGTGCTATGACGAAACGGAACTTCCAAGATCTCGTCACGTCGCGCGCCGTTATCGCGTCAGCTCCAGTCGACGAAGACCAGTTCGCTGCCATTCTCAAGACCGTTAACGAGCGGTTTGGCTTGACGCTCGTGCCTCGGGAAGAGGCATATGAGTTCTTTCGCGACCAAATTAGAGTAGTTGCCGGCCGTTTCTGGGACGAAGTAGAGGCCGCGGAACGGAAAATCGTTCTCGAACGCCTCGGCAAGTTCACAGACAATGTTATCTCCATCATTGCTCAGTTGTTCCCTCTTAGGGAAGGGCTACACGAGGTGGCCGATACCGAGGTGGTGAGCCTGCTTATCCATGGGGTTAACCTAGCCCACTCGGGCCAGCACCCTCGTCCGAGGGAGGAACTTGAGACAATTCTCAAATTGATGGAGGGCCTTGAGCAGTATTGCTGGCGAGCCCTGCTCATCTTGGAAGAGCATCCGGCAAAGAAGGGGCAGCGTGGCCTGCGGTGGTACACCGACCACGTGAAGTTGATGATCCGAATTGCGGACCTTCTTGGAATGAAAGTCTCAACTGCTGGCGACCGAATCGAAGATGCCCACGCGACACCTTTCACAGTTCTTGTGTTTGAGGCTGAGCGCGTCCTTCCAGAGGAAGCTTGGTCCGATAGCCTCGCAGCGTGTGCCAAACGCATCGAGCGGAGCCTCACTCGCCTCAAAGCCTCTCCGCGACGGAATGCGAGTAAATCCTGATGCATTCCGTCGTGTGACCGACTCTTGGGGTTACGGGTATCTCCATGGCCATGGCGAGACATCGCCCTGACCACCGAGGACCTGATGAAAAACAAAGAAGACAACGGGGACGACGTCCTCCTCACGACCAAAGAAGCCGCTGCCGAACTGAAGGTCAGCGAGAGCTTTCTGGCCAAGGCCCGCATGAGCGGGACCGGTCCAGCATTTATCCAGCTCGGGCGATCTGTCCGGTACAGCCGCTCTGCTTTGGAAGCCTACAAGGCTGTGAAGACGCGCACCTCCACCTCACAGCAGATGTTGGCAGACCCAGTCGCTCGTAAATATCACAACGGCAAATTCGGCCGTCACCAAAGAAAATCGTGAATGAGTGTCTATCATTATCAAAGACTATACCTCACAATACATGTGTAACTTGAAATATTAGGATCGTACGTCGAAGTATAAAAATCCAATATTCTGTTGACGTTTTCCCAAAATGAATCATGATCAACGCTGATGAACCACCATCTACCTCCAGGAACACCACGATGATCCCAATTGAACCCGACGGTACCGACCATCATCTGCTTGAGCCTTCCTGGGCCGAGGCCATTCAACTTATCGACGCCAGCGGTCTTCCTGCAGAGAAACGCTCCCACTGGATCTGCTCCTTGCGCCAGATCGCCAAGACGCTCGATCGTCCGCTCGAGACCATCCCGGCCCGCTGGACTAATGTGCATTTGCCTCTCTCTCGCCTGCATCCGGCTCGGGTTGGCCTCACCGCCAAGACGCTTGCCAACCACAGGGCAAACGTGAAGGCTGCGTTGCGCTGGCTGGCGGGCGAGCAGGACCTCCCCACCCGCGGAGCCCCTCTCCTGCCCGTCTGGGCCGCTCTCCGCGATGCAATCTCCGACAAGGGAGTGCGGGCCCGGTTATACGGGCTGATGCGCTATGCCTCGGCCCAGAAGCTTGGGCCTGAGCAGGTTGGCGACGCCCTGATCGCCGCCTATCTGAGCTACCGGGCCACCGCCACCGACCTCGCCAGCGGGGTCGTGGCACACCGCTCCATCGCACGCTCATGGAACGGCTGCGTCGATGAGGTCCCGGGCTGGCCAGACCACCGCCTCAGCGAACCTGCCTTGTCCTTCGGCCCGGCTGGCCCGGCTTGGGAAGAGCTGCCGGAGGGCCTGCGCCGCGATCTGGAGGCCTACTTTGGCTTGCTGGTAAAGCCGCGCCGGAATGCCCGCGGCAAGCGCCTGCAGCCGGTCAAAGACAGTACCCTCCGAACCCGTCGTGCGGAACTTCTTGCCTTCATCCGCAAGGCGGCCAGCCTCGGCCTGCCCGTATCACAGTTCACCTCCCTGGGGGAGTTGCTGGCGCCGGAAGTGGTGGAGGCCGTCCTCGATGCCTACTGGCAGGACAGCGGAGATGAGCCGGCGACCTACACCATCGACCTCGCCTGGAAGCTGCACGGGATTGCACGCGACACCGGATGCCTGGATGAGGCGGCGCTTGAGAAGCTGGATGACCTCCAAGCGGAACTGGGTCGCTACCGCCGCTCCGGTCTCACCGATAAAAACATGGCCCTGGTCCGGCAGGTCCTGTCTGGGTCCGTGTGGCAGGAGGTTGTCGCTCTCTCGGCATGTCTGATGGCGGAAGCGCGAGATCTGCAGGCCTATGCGCCTGTCAAGGCGGCTCTGCGGGCGCAGCTTGCCGTGGCCATTGCGCTTCTGACCGTTGCTCCCGTGCGCTTGGGCAACCTCGTGCGCATTGAACTAGAGGAGAACCTGATCCGGCCTGCCGGTCCAGCCAGCCCGCACTGGCTCGTCTTTCCTGACTACGATGTGAAGAACCGGATCCAGCTGCAGTTTCCGCTTGATGCGGGTGTGTCCGCCCTAATCGACGAGTATGTGCACCAGCACCGGCCCGTCCTGCTGCGCGGCTCGAATGCCACCTGGCTGTTTCCGGGCGAGAGCGGCGGCTACAAGACGCCGTCCATGTTCAGCGGCCAAATCACAGAGGCGGTTGAGAAGGCCGTGGGAATCCGACTGACGGCGCACCAGTTCCGGCATGCCGCGGCGGCCATCATCCTGCGGCATGATCCCGGCAACTACGAGTGGGCGCGCCGGGTGCTGGGGCACAAGAACATCCAGACCACCATTTGCTTCTACATTGGCCTGGAGAGCACAGAGGCGACGCGCCGCTTCGGCGAGATCGTGCGGCCCCATGTGGCAGCACAGGTGGAGGAGCGGCCATGATCCGCTCCCTTCCTCTGGCCGAGTGGCCACAAGCTGATCGCACGGCATGGCTGAGAGCCACGGTGGCTGGCCAGCGGCTTCGCCGCGGCGGGCTGGCCTCGCACCTGGCACCCATCACCCGAACTGATCTCGAGCGCCGCTATGGCACCTATCTGCGAGTTCTCCACGAGCAGGGCCGATTGCAGCCGGATGCGCCGGCCGGGCACCAGGTCACGCCACAGGGCGTTGAGGCCTACCTCGCGCGGGCCCACGGCTGCTGGCGATCAACAACGATCGCGAACTCCATCTACAAGCTGCGCCGCATGGCCGACCTGCTTGCGCCGGATCGGGATCATGCCTGGTTGCGAGAGATCGAGAACGATCTCGCCCTTGTGGCCAGTCCACAGCCCCGCTTTGACCGGCTGGTCACGACAGAAGTTCTGGTGGAGGCGGGCTTGGCGCTCGTCAAGGAGGCTGAGATGGCGTTGCACCTGCGCCCGAACTGGCGCGCGGCGCGCCTGCGCGACGGGCTCATGGTCGCCCTCCTGGCGCTGTGTCCGATCCGGCTCAAGAACCTTGTTGATCTTAGGCTGGGTGAGAGCCTGCGCTACATCGACGGCCAGTGGTGGATTGTGCTGTCTGGCAAACAGACGAAAGCCGGCCGTCCCGATGAGCGGCCCGTGCCCGACTACCTCAACCGGGCGATTGACTCCTATCTGACCTTTGCCAGGCCCCTGTTGCTGAAGCGCGAATTCATCATTGGGGACGACCATGACCCGCTCACAGGCCCGCTGTGGGTGGGTGAGAAAGGCGCAGCCTTGGGCTATTCACGGGTGGAACAGATCATCATGGAAACCACCCGGCTCACGCTTGGTGTTGCTGTGAGCCCGCACGACTTCCGGCGGGCAGCAGCGACAACTGCAGCGTATCGCGCCGGCGACCGACCTCATCTCGCCAGTGCACTCCTGCAGCACACGCATCCTGCTGTGACGCACGAGCACTACAACAGGGCGTCGAACATGGCAGCGGCTCTCGACTTCTCTCGTCTCATTCGGGGCTGCTCCTGACGTGTCGTACCGGTCGCAGAACTTCCTCTCGGCAACCCCAAAGTAGTCTATTGGCTTGTTCCCAAACCCTGCCACGAGGCGACAATGAACTTCGCGTCATGACTCCCATCAGCTCGACGCACGAGAGACAAAATTTGCGGCAGATGATCTGTGGGATGTACTCCGGGCAATCAGGGGCATGCAAGGTTCAGGTGAGCGAAATCCCAAGCCAAAGAGCAAGAAACGCAGTAGAGCTAGCAACTGCGCCCCACTCTGATGGCGTCAGCCTACCTGGACTGAGAGAAGATGGCCTATTCTTGATCATTGGACTCGAAAATTACGGAGTCTGACGCTCCGTTCGGCTTGCTTCACCTTGCCTTGGCTCCCGCGACACCTCGCGTGTTCCTATAAATCGTGTCTGCCAGGGCGCGTGCGTTCTCTCGCGCTTTCTCTGTCAGCTCCCGTTGGATATCGCTGAGGCGTCCATGAGCCCGATGGCAGTCACAGCAGCGTACAACCGAGGCATCATTGGGCCTTGAGGGTACGATCGCTCGTGACGAGCCGCAGGCAGAGCAAAGATAACTCAGACCAACGGCCTTGTTGGTCAGTGGTGACATTGATCTCGTGTTCAAAGGATGCTCCTCATCACCACAGGTTGGGAAACCTTTTGCGCGTCACATTCTTGAGCTTGGTACGCAACGCGACCTGTCTGGTTCTGACATGCCCGACGTTAAGCAACGGCGTCAGACGCCATAATCGGCTCCTTCTCTGAGCTAGGCCGACGGTCTGCGCCTCAGAATAAGGGCGATGCCCGTTATTCCGGCCTGCTTGATCATTCCTTCGATCTTCTCCCTGTGAGACTCAGGGGCTGTTTCCCGATCAATGGTAAGATCAACGGCAATTGGCTCAATCTGAAGGGCCGATCCAGGGAGGGAAGTGAGCCGTCTCCCCCCGGGCCACACGCTATGCACAAGGCCTCTCTTCTTCAGCGGCAGCAGTGCGGCGCGCACATCGTCGAGTCTGCTCATTGCTGCATCCTATGGTTCGTTCTTGCCTCTGCCAGGGGGCGCAGTGCTGCTTCAGCCTGCCAGATAAAATGAAAAACCGCTGTCAGTCCTGATGACCGACGTCGCGGCCTTGTTCCCGGTCTGCCCCGCAGCATAGGAAGTGCTTCGCTAAAGTGACTTGTTTTCTTGAGACGGTTCCTTGGTCAACACTTACGATTTGTAGATTGGTTTCAAGCATATCGAAACTCAGCAATTGCCTTAGACCATATGGCCTAAGGTGCAGCTATCACGCAGTCCTGTCGCTATAGAAAGCTTTGTTCCCGACGGAACCAAGATGGCGGGAGTGTACTGAAAACACCTCGTCGGCTCCTTTCTGCCCCTATGGTCGGTACCTTGGAAGCGCCCCTTTGGGAGTGTTTCTTCTTTTTGCGACTTCACGCACTATGAATAGCCTCAAAGATCCCTCTAACTCCCGCTGCTGCTTCGCCCGCACCACTGCCTCAAGCGCCTGACCGGCATTGATCTCCTCGGCGAACTCTTCCACGCGCTCGCGCCCGTTGGTGCCGATCTGGCCCCAGTTCCGCACCAGGACGCGCCGGCCGAAGAGATCCCGCTCGATTATGAGGCTGTAGAAAACCTTGCGACACCCTGCTCCGACGCGCGGCGGTGCAGGGGGAGGTTAGATCGGACGACAGAGCGTTGGTCGTTATTCATAGATCGAAGCGGTACCTACGGGTTCTGCTGGGCCGTGCCGGAATGAGACTATCAAGATCTATGCTCACCTGATCGCTCCCGCATGCACCAAGTCAGGCGTTCCAATCTTTGCAGGGTGATCAGGCTGGCGGCCCATTGAGGTGACGAGCTTGCCGGAGTGTCGGAAACAACTTGGCCCAGAGTCCAGTCACGAGGATCGTACCGACCCCGCCCATCACAACAGCTGGCACGACACCCAACCACGTCGCCGAGACGCCCGCACGGAACTCACCCAGTTCGTTCGACGCTCCAACAAACACCATGTTCACGGCATTGACCCGTCCGCGGACCTCGTCTGGTGTTGCGAGCTGGATCAAGGTTTCTCTGACGTAGACGCTTACCATATCGGCCGCTCCCATCAACACGAGCATTAGCACGGAGAACCAGGGAACGGTCGAGAGGCCAAAGGCTAGCGTGAAGAGCCCGAAGGCTCCCACACTCACAAACATGATGACGCCGGCATGGTTTCGGATAGGCTGAAGGCCCAGGTAAACGGCCATAGCGACTGCTCCAATGCCTGGGCCGGCCCGTAGGAGACCTAAGCCCCATGGCCCAACACTGAGGATGTCACGAGCATAGGCCGGCATGAGCGCCACCGCCCCTCCGAGCAGAACGGCGAACAGATCGAGAGAGATCGCCCCAAGCAGGATCTTGTGACGCCTGACATAGTCAAAGCCTGCGACCACCGTACTCCAGGATGGCGGCTCGCCTGGCTCCTGTGGCCGAACCATCACAATCCGAGCGGTCAACACCAGCGCAGCCAGGAGCAGGACGCTTGCTGTTCCGTAAGCGGCACTGGCCGAGATACCGTAGAGCAGTCCCCCAACAACAGGACCAATAATGGTGGCGACCTGCCAGGCGGACGAGTTCCAGGCGATGGCTGTGGGCAACTCCTCTGTCGTAACAACGTTTGGGAGGATCGACTGCACGGCTGGTCCGATAAAGGCACGAGCCACACCAAACCCGAACAGGATCGCAAAGATGGGCCAGACCTCACGAGCTGCAAGCCAAGTCAAGGCCAGCAGAGCAATGGAGCAGAGAACCTCAGCGGCAAGGCAGAGAGCCAGGATCGTGCGGCGATTGTACCGGTCTGCTGCAGATCCCGTCACCAGCACGAGTAGGAGTGAGGGCAGAAACTGGACCAGACCGACAAGACCCAGGTCGAGAGGATCACGGGTGAGGTCGTAGACCTGCCATGCCACAGAGACGCTGACAATCTGCACAGCGAAGCTGGCGAGGAAGCGAGCGCCCCAATAAGCCACGTAGCCGCGGCGGCGGAAAAGGGTTCGGGCGGAGGTTGGCGGCTGGGGTGAAGAGGCGTCCACGGCTCGATCATGGCTTGTGAGACGCAGCTCTTAGCTCAGTTGCTAAAGGAAGTCATCGAAGAGTATGCAAGGCTTGACAAGGCTACACTGGGCACGGCCGATCTATGCACCTCTGGCGTCACCTCGCCTTGGATGTGCGAGTTTTCTGTCCAGGGCCACAGCGGGCGGAGCAAGCACGGTATGTGCTGCGCTGACATCATAGCTGGCGAAGGTCTGTTCCAGCCCCTCGGGAAGATCGAGGCCGCTACATGTGGGGCTCCTCCAGCCCTGGTGCCAGCACGATCCCGCCGAACGGATCCCCGAAGCAACCCGTAAACAGAGGGGAGCAGTCACGGGTATCAACCATGACTGGCTCGTCTGATGTCAGCGTCGCTGGGGCCGGAGCGAACGGGCCAGTTCTCGGATGACATCGTTCTCAAGGCTAAGATCATCAATGTCCGGATCGTCATCACTCGTAGGTGCAGGCCCCGACGAACTTGCTGCGGTGGGCAGACGAGTGCCTAGCTCGTCTGATGCCACAGTCTGAGCTGCCAATGGCCCAGTCGTCCCGTTCTCCACGAGATCAAGCACGCTGTTGAGAGCTCCCTCCGTGAGGTCCACCTCAGGTGCCGGCAGCAGACCCTCCAGAGCAATCCGCCGGCGCAGGTAAGCGCGCTCTCCACTGACCTCCGGACCAAACCAGGACAACGGCTGAAACGCCTCGCTCTCCCGCTGTGGGATCTCGACCAACAGCAGGCAGAGTGGACCCGGATCAGTGAACTGCTGGAGTTGG
>JAESGY010000352.1_pt1 | contig 23699 bp, 22 predicted proteins | sample 9269841 | NCBI WGS metagenome assembly JAESGY01 (sample SAMN17022865, study PRJNA683097) | algae metagenome | isolation source: Spirirestis rafaelensis WJT71-NPBG6 and co-occurring heterotrophs from... | place: USA: Pinto Wells, Joshua Tree National Park, Colorado Desert, CA | collected 2006-08-15
CGATAACAATTTTCTAGTTCGTCAATACTTAGATGAGGTTCTATGGAAATGCGTCTTGGCATATACTTCGTAATCTAATCCACTTAGACGATTATACTATGTGCAATCAACCGGATTTGATATTACCCGTGCTGAGGCGCAACGTGTCGGTATAGAAAGACAAATTATCACACTCTCCCAACAGTCAAAGATTTACACACAAAGAGCAAGTTCTTTGCCACAGCTAGAACAGTTTCAACGGGAGCTAGAACGCAAGCTGAAAGCGGCTCAAACCACTTACGAAATACTCTTGACAAAAGTCCAAGAAATTTCTGTCGCAGAAAATCAAAAGATTCCTAATGCTCGTGTCATCTCCTATGCCTTAATACCAGATCAACCAGCAGGTCCCCGCAAAGCTCTGTTTATTGTTGGTGGAGCAGGTTTCGGTCTTTTCCTAGGTATCATTGCTGCCTTTAGTTTAGACTTGATGGACCGCTCGGTGAAGACAGTCAAAGAAGCCAAAGAAGTCATGAGATACACCCTTTTGGGAATCATTCCGGGGTTGAGTCGGAATGGTAAAAATCATTATTCTGTCACAGGAATAGATAGACCTCTTCCCAAAATCATTGGCAGAGATATTCCTCACTTCCCTTTTGGTGACGCATACCAAATACTGCAAGCGAATTTGAAGTTTCTCTGTTCTGATAAACCGCTTAGAAGCATTGTGGTATCTAGTTCCGTTGCCAAAGAAGGAAAGTCTGAAGTAGCTGCAAATTTAGCTGTAGCTATGGCTCAGATAGGGCGTCGGGTGTTGTTAGTAGATGCAGATATGCGCCATCCCATACAGCATCATATCTGGGAACTAACGAATGCTGTTGGGCTCAGTAATCTCATTGTAAATCAAGTCTCTTTAAATGCTGCGGTCTTAGAAGTTATGCCGAACTTATATGTACTTCCATCTGGAGTTTTGCCTCCTAACCCAATGGCACTATTAGATTCCCAGCGTATGGCAACATTAATTAGCAATTTTACCAGAGATTACGATTTTGTAATTTTCGATACCCCAGCTTTATCAGGAACGGCAGATGCTGCTGTTTTAAGCAATCTCACTGACGGTATCTTGCTAGTAGTTCGTCCTGGAGTGGTTAACTTAGACAGCGCTAATGCAGCGAAAGAGTTTTTAACTCAGTCAGGTCAAAAGGTTTTAGGGATAGTCATCAATGGTGTGAATGTTAAAAGAGAACCTGACAGTTATTTTTATTACACCAAGGATGCGATTGAGTCAGCTATTACCTCTACCAATGATTCTTCATTGACGAGACAAACTTGATTCAAAGTGATTGAAACAAGCTTTTAGAACTGCAACTTATTGATTCGCTTGCATTTGTTGTTCCCCGTTCATTTTCTTATAAAGCATTTTCAAGCTATGGATACAAAAACAATGAAAACATCTTGCGTAATTAATAATTATAATTACGCTGGCTTTCTCGTGGAGGCAGTGTCTAGTGCTTTAAATCAAACAGTTAAATTTGATGAAATTATTATTGTTGATGATGCCTCTACAGATAATTCTGCTGAGGTCATTGCTCAATTTGCCCAAGAAGCCAATGTTAAATGTATTTTGAAAGAAACAAATCAAGGACAACTATCATCCTTTAACGAAGGTTTTTTAGCTGCGACTGGAGATATTATCTTTTTTTTAGACGCAGATGATATGTACGAGCCTCAATATTTAGAAAATGCCTTAAACTTTTATACGAGACATCGTGAATGTGATTTTCTGTTTTGTGCATATAACAAATTTGGGGCAGTAGAAGGAACATTTCAAACTGATACAGTTGATTTAGATTTAGGTTATTCAGTAATTAGAACTTTATGCATTGGTGAATGGATTGGTTCTATAACTTCAACATTATCGATGCGTAGAGAAGTACTAATAAAATTTTTACCCATTCCATATATAGAAGATTGGCGTGTCAGAGCTGATGACTGTCTTGTGTGGGGAGCTTCTTTGGTAGGAGCTAAAAAGTTTTATATGTCTAAACCTTCAGTGATGTACAGAATACATAAAAATAATCACTACCATAATAGTAAATCTTTAGCCACAGACAAAAACTATGAATACAAAAGATTCTTGAAATGTAATTGTTTATTTAATTATATAATTAAAAAAAATAATTTTAGTTTGCCCTTATCTTTAGCTTTAACATCTTTGGATGAATTTAAAACAATACCTTGTCCAAAAATCAACGATTTTATTACCTATCTAAAAATAATATTTATGTTTGAAAAAAATCTTTATTCAAAAATTAAGGGCATAATTTCTTTGTTTAGCAACTTAGGTAAACAAATGATGACTGGGAAGTTACAAATAGGGTAAGCAATATGTAAATAATTGAGAAAATTCATCTATTTTTTAAAATCCATAACCTAGCAATATTTTGCACACCAAAGATTGATTGAGAATGTTACATAGTCAAATGAAAACGTAATGCTAAGGAAATTGAAAATTCCAAACTTATCACAATTTAAATCTCGTTCTGGACTGCGTGCAATTATTGCCAACACAGGTTGGTTGTTTAGCGATCGCATTCTACGTATGGGTGCAAGCTTGATCGTAGGAGTATGGGTAGCACGCTACTTAGGAGTAAAGCAGTATGGTCTGTTTAATTATGCTTTAGCCTTCGTCAGCTTATTTAGTCCAATTTTCACCCTCGGACTAGACGATGTATTAGTTCGCCATCTTGTATCTAAATCATCTAACAAAGAGGAACTTTTAGGAACCACTTTTTGGCTAAAACTGCTGGGTGGAATTGCCTCTGTGTTACTAGCAGTAGGCTGTATGTTTTTCTTAGGTGAGAAGGAAACACTAAAGATATGGCTAGTTGCGATTTTAGCAATGACAGGAATTTTTCGGGCTGCCGATACTGTTGAACTATGGTTTCAATCACAGGTGAAGTCAAAATACACTGTAATCGCTAAAAACGCAGCTTATCTGCTAAACACTCTAATTAAAGTAGGGCTAATTTTAACAAAAGCACCATTGTTAGCTTTTGCTTGGGTAACATTAGCAGAATTTGCGATGAATGCAATTAGCTTGATCATGATTTACCAAGTCAAAGCATCTTCAGTGTGGTTGTGGGAATGGAGCTTTTCTGCTGCCAAAACTCTTCTGAAAGAGAGTTTACCTCTGATTTTTTCGGGATTTGCTATCCTCATTTTTATGAAAATTGACCAGATAATGTTAGGTCAAATGATAGGAGATAGCGAAGTTGGTATTTATTCTGCTGCTGTCCGAATTTCTGAGATTTGGTACTTTATCCCGACAACTATTGTTTCTTCCGTTGGTCCTTCAATCTACGGAGCTAAAGAAAAATCAGAAACTCTTTACTATAAGCGGATAAGACAATTACTTCGTCTAATGGCATTTATATCTATTGCAATTTCTCTTTAGTGCTAATCAAGAATGTTCGTTCATCAATATACCAACGCAAGCAATGGAATTTCCCTTAAAGCATCCACCGTTTATTGTGCGTAATCTAGAAGCAGATATTTTTACACAGAAAACAGTCTATAAAGCAACTGCTTTGGATATTTTCAAAGAAAGATTGAAGAAAGCAATAAACTACTCAACAGCCAGTAAATAATGATGGCTTTAGTAAATTGAAAAATGAATCTGAGGTTGAAATTTGAAGGTTAAATTATCGGAAAAACTATTAACTATCTTGCTAATTCTCATTTCTGTAGGAACCTTGGCGATACGTCCTGCACAAGAGATTTCTCTGTCTCCGCTGGGAGGGAGTATAGTAGATAATTTGCTGAATTTAATTTCATATGCCATTTTATTTTATTTCCTAATTTTATATTGGAAAGGTTTTTTGTATGTAATTACTAGAGGTAAGCTTCAGTTTTTCTTACTAGCAATAATCTTATTTTCTCTTTTATGGTCGGAAGACTTAGGTACTAGTCTCACTTATATCAGAGGTCTAATCAGAATATATTTACTCGCAATTTATTTGGCGATGCGTTATAGCCTTAGAGAACAAATGAGGCTAATAGCTTGCGGACTGGGTACAGCAGCATCATTATCTATATTCTTTTCGGCACTAATGCCAGGTTATATTCACAAAGCACCCGAATTAGCAGGTATGTGGAGCGGAATTTTCGGTCATAAGAACGAGCTAGGATACATGATGGCTTGGAGTGCAGGAGTTTTTTTGCACCTTGGTCTGAGTATCAACCGATATCGCTGGTTAATGTGGGTGCTATGTGGAATATCTATATGCCTAATTATCCTCTCGCGTTCAACAACATCTTTGACGATTATCTTGGCAATGGTATTACTTTTACCCTTCTATAAACTCCTTAAACAAAATAATTATAAACTACAAGCAATTATGAGCATCATAGTTTTAATGCTACTGATAAGTTCTTCAATATTCATTACGAATAATGCAGAAGGTGTAGTCGGTGCTTCTGGTAAAGACCTAACCTTTAGTGGACGTTCTGACCTCTGGGAAATGATAATTGCCAAAATTTGGGAAAGACCTTTGCTAGGTTATGGATTTTATGGATTTTGGACTACTAGCGCTGCATCTAATCTCAGAGCAACTCTTAACTGGGCTAGTAATGCTCACAATGGCTTTTTAGAACTGTTATTAGAATTAGGCTTTTTAGGCTTTTTAACTTTTGCCGCAGGTTTTATCCGGTTTTTTGTCATGGCAGTGACTCGTATTGTTTCAGTGGCGAAAAAACCAGAAGATTATTGGCCTATGCAAATGCTACTCATCATCGTCATAGTCAATTTTTCAGAAGCGAGATTATTAACTCCCAGTTGGAATTGGTTAATGTATGTCACAACTTCTTTATCTCTGACTCTTGACTATGAAAGAAATCGAAAAAATATTGCCTTAAATAAGTTTTCATCGCCAAGTAATTTTAGCAATCAAAACGTTAATAGAAATGAAGATTTTGCATCTTAGTACTCATGACACTAGTGGCGGTGCGGCTCGCGCTGCATATCGCTTGCACAAAGGTTTACAATATATAGGGCTAGATTCGCAAATGCTGGTGCAAGAGAAGCTGAGTGATGACAAAACAGTAATTGCACCTAAAATTAGACTCTTTCAAGGCATCGCTAAGACAAAGCTGACATTTGAAACTTTACCGTTAAAGCTCTATCGTCAAAGAAGTAATACCTCATTTTTTACTCAATGGTTGCCAGATAGAGTTGTTCCCCAAGTTGCTCATATTAATCCAGATATTATTAATTTGCATTGGATTAGCGCAGCTTTTATGCAAATAGAAACTCTTGCCAAGTTGAAGCAACCTTTAGTTTGGACTCTTCATGATAGCTGGGGATTTACTGGTGGATGTCATGTAATTGGAGAATGCGATCGCTATACTGTATCTTGTGGAGCCTGTCCTCAACTCAACAGTGGTAATGATTGGGATTTGTCCCGTTGGGTATGGAAGCGCAAAGCAAAAGCTTGGAAAGATTTGAATTTGACTCTTGTTTCTCCAAGTTCTTGGTTAGCTAATTGTGCTAGTTCTAGTTCCTTGTTCAAAAATTTGCGAATTGAAGTCATTCCACATGGACTTGATACTGAAACTTTTCGACCTATCAATCAAGTTTTAGCACGCGAAATTCTCAATTTACCTCAAGATAAAAAACTAATTCTTTTCGGAGCCTTACAGGCAACAAGTGATAGAAATAAAGGGTTCCATTTATTGCAACCATCACTGCAAGAATTGAGCAAATCCGGCTGGAATGATAGCTGGAATGTCGTTATTTTCGGTGCATCTCAACCGGAAAATCCCCCTGATTTAGGTTTTAAAACACACTACTTAGGACACTTGCATGATAATATGTCTTTAGCAAGTGTTTACTCAGCAGCTGATGTGATGTTGGTGCCATCTCTTCAGGAATCTTTTGGACAGACAGCCTCTGAGTCGCTCGCTTGTGGTACTCCAGTTGTGGCATTTAATTCTACTGGTTTAAAAGATATTGTTGACCATCAGCATAATGGTTATTTGGCGAAACCTTATGAAATTGAGGATTTTGCCAAAGGAATTACTTGGGTACTAGAAAATGCAGAGAGACACCAGAAACTGTCTTTCTATGCTCGCGAGAAAGCAGAACGAGAATTTACTCTGCAACTTCAAGCACGTCGCTATTCAGCTTTATTTCAGGAAATCCTAAGAGAAGCTAAAACAACATCAGTTTCAACATCAAGCTGACAAATCAGAATCAGTCTCTTTGAGTTTTAGAAAAGACTCGAGCTACTAGTCATATAGAAAAGCTCACTGCCATATTTATTTACCTAATTTAAAAAATTGAAAAGCAAAAGCCTATCTTTTCTGACTAACAATTTGACATTCCGCAGGTTAGCGATCGCTTTAAGGAATTTTCTTTTCCTGAGTTTCAGCACCCTTAGCCAAACAAGCAGTTCTTGATTCAGTTCACATTTGATTAAGTAAGGAAAAAGACAAGATGTCAGTGCCTATAGCTTTTATTCTTTGTTTGGTAACTGCGTTCTAATTCCTCGTACTGTTGCCAAAAAATTAGAGAATATTGATGCAGCATTCATCCACAGTTTAGGAGACTTAGATTACGGGTTAAGGGCAAGAAAATTAGGTTACTCTATATGGGTTGCACCTGAGTATGTCGGAACCTGTAGTAAAAACTCAATCCGCAACAGTTGGGTAGATACAAAATTACCTGTTTTAGAACGCTTAAAAAAGGTAGTTCAAGTCAAAGCTTTTCCACTCAAACCTTGGGCTATATTCTGTAGCCGTCATTCTGGCGCATTTTGGTTAATTTATTGGTTTTTACCTTATCTACGCGCCATTATTGGTTACAAAAACTTGGCAGCATCTCCTACATTTGCTGAAGATATTTCACAAGGTAGTTCACAAGGTTAAGGAATAAAAAAATGCAACGCCGGCTTGGTTTTTTAGCAGCAGCACCTCGGATTTCAACACATCCTGATGCAGAGATGTCTGGTCCACGTTCCCGAATTTTGGGAATCCTCAAGGGGTTTAAAACAGTAGATTGGAAAATCGAAACATTTATTGTGGGAGATAAAGTCTCAAAAAAATGGTCAGCCAAGGGTTCTGGGGAAATAATTAGTAGGGGATTTTTCCACACCTTAGCAGTAGATTTTATGCGTCTTGGGCTGGGTGCTATCAACTCTTGCAGAAGCTGGCAAGAACTCAAGAATCAAGTAGATTGGGTTTATGAATACGCTGCAACGCTGCAATGCATGGGCTGGATATTCCAATCTCAAGGAATACCCTGGATTTTGCAAGCAGAAGCTTTACTTTTTTATGAAGCTAAGGCAGAACGCAAAGCATTAGTACTGGATAGTTTAGCTCGTTGGATGGAAATTAGAGCATATCAAAAATGCGATGTATTAGCCTGTGTTAGTGAAACTTTAAAAGAAATACTGGTGCGTGATTATGGTATTAATAGTGAAAAAATTGTCTTAGTGCCAAACGGAGTTGATATTGATTTTATTAATCCAGAAATACATCTAACACAGCGAATATTTTCAGGATTTACCATAGGTTTCGTTGGCAGCTTATATGGTTGGTGTGGCTTAGATTTACTAATCAAAGCAATATCAGAATTACGAAATGATGGTTTGGATATATCCCTAGTAGTAGTAGGTGATGGTTCAATGCAATCTGCTTGGGAAAAGCAGGTTGAAGAACTAGAGCTTTCGCCGTACGTAGCCTTTTTAGGTCGAGTTTCTTGGCAGGATGTGCCACAGTATATCGCTGGCTTTGATGTTGGTTATTCAGGGCAAGTTGAACTACAGATGGGGAAAATGTATCTGTCACCTATGAAACTTTATGAATACATGGCAATGGCTAAACCAGTCATAGCATCAGCTTTTGAAGATGCTAAACGTTTAGTTTGCGATCGCAAAACAGGTTTCTTATTTCAACCAGGTGACAAAGATGATTTAAAACGTGCCTTGGTGGAAGCTTATCACAAGAGAGAAACACTACCGGAAATGGGACGATTTGCTCGCATGGAGATAGTAAATCATCACAGTTGGACAGCTAGGGTGCAGGCTTTAGTCGAAGGTGCTGAAGAAATATTGGAAAAAAAGCGATCGCATACTCAGCAATATCAAGTCTCTACTCATACAATCTAATACTGAAAACAGTCATGATGCAGACTTCGCCTTACAAATATCTTGGCGTTCAAGTGAATGCACTCTCAATTCCTGAGTTGAATTCGTTGATTGCGGAATCTATTAAGCAGAATCAGAAATGGATTATTGCCAATCACAACTTGCATAGTCTTTATCTTTATCATCATGACCCAAAAATGCAAGCTTTCTACGCCAAGGCAGACTATATCCATATTGATAGTATGCCTCTAGTGTTCATTGGCAAGCTGTTAGGTTTCCCACTCAAGCGAGAACAAAGAGTAACCTATGCTGACTGGGTATGGCCTCTAATGGCGGAAGCAGCTAGTAAAAGCTGGCGCGTATTCTATCTAGGTTCAAAGCCAGGAGTAGCTGAACAAGGAGCGAGTATTTTGCGCCAGAGGTTTCCTGGTTTACAAATTGCTTGCGCTCACGGTTACATTGACATGTGTCAAGACAGTAAGGACAATCTTGCTACTCTGGCTGCAATCAATGCTTACAAACCTGATGTATTAATGGTGGGAATGAGTATGCCACGCCAGGAGCATTGGATTCTAGATAATCTAGAGCATATTCATACCAACGCTATTTTGCCTAGTGGAGCCTGCATAGACTATGTAGCTGGCGTGGTTGCCACTCCACCTCGTTGGATGGGAAGGTTTGGCTTGGAATGGTTGTATCGCTTGTTAAGCGAACCGAAAAGACTTTGGAAACGTTACTTACTTGAGCCTTGGTTTCTAGGCAGATTATTCTTACAAGAAATTTCGAGTTTTCCAAGTCAAGCGAAATAGAATGTTGCCATTTTCTAATTAATTCGATTGGAATTATTTCTTTCTTACAGGTTTGAATTGCAGTAAACATAAGAACAATTCATGATTATGATTTCCACCAATCTATCCATAGATAGTTTAAAACCGGACTTACGTTCGCCTAGAGGCACAAGAATACAGAGAGGATTATTTATTAGACTGCTGCGTGTAGTCATACTTATTCTTCTAGATGCTACATCTATGTACTTCGCATGGAATTTAGCAGTTTTTTATGGCGCTCCCTTCGAGTCTCCTTGGACGCAAAATATATCGTTTCTACTGCTAAATCTCAGTTTACCAATTGTCATATTTGACACGACGGGTCTTTACAAGGCTGGTATTTATCGTCGTGACTATTTGGCTATCATCAAAGCAATTTCTCTGTCATCTTTGCTATTGTTATTTATTGCCTCTCTCTATGAACCAAATGGCTATATCTCACATTCGACTCTTCTACTGTATTGGTTCCTGTCTGTAGCCTTCATCTGTACTGTTCGTTTTCTTTTTAATGTTTCCACTAACTTTCTGCGTCAGAAAGGGGCAATTCGCCATCCGGTTTTTATTATTGCTGATGCTCAAGAAAAAGAGCATAACATGAAGTTGATAGAACAAGATGATTGTTATACAATACAAGGATTTGCAGACTCTAAATGTCTGGATTTAGCTAACAGACAGACAACTTTTGAATCTCTTCGCAACCAAAATGTAGAAGAAGTTTTTGTTTCTTGGAGTGCCATTCATAATCGTTTGTTTCTTTGCTGGCATTTTTACAATGCTGGGATTACTCTGCGCTTGCTACCAACAATGGGTGAATTTTCTCTCCCTAAATCTACATTTGGCATGGTTGGAGATGTTCCTTATCCGACAATTACTGCACCAATTCTTGTCGGTATCGATTTTTGGATCAAGCGGTTTTTTGACCTTTGTTTTTCCATAACTCTCATCTTGCTGCTTTTGCCTGTGTATCTATTGATTGCTCTCATGATTAAGTTAGATTCTCCCGGTTCGATATTTTTCCGGCAAAAGCGTGTTGGTTTACACGGTCAAGAATTTAAGATTTGGAAATTCCGCACAATGGTTGCAAATGCAGAGAAGATTCAAGCTTCTTTAGAAGCAAAGAATGAAATCAAAGATGGTATCATTTTTAAAATGAAAGACGACCCTCGCATTACAAAAATTGGTAAATTTCTGCGCCTTTACAGTTTGGATGAATTACCACAACTATTTAATGTTTTAGTTGGGCAAATGAGTCTTGTCGGTCCTCGTCCTTTACCTATCCGCGATGTAGAGAAATTCAAAACAAAGCACTTTATCCGCCAAGAAGTTTTGCCTGGTATCACTGGCTTGTGGCAGGTTTCAGGACGCTCAAATATTGAGAATTTTGAAGATGCAGTCAAATTAGATATGGATTACATTGAAAATTGGTCGATATGGCTAGACTTAAGAATTCTGTTGCAAACTGTTAGGGTTGTTCTGCAAAAGACTGGTGCGTATTAAGTACACGTTGCGATGGAAAAGAGGGGAAAAGAGGAAAGGAAAAAAGGGGAAAGGGACGGAGTTATTTTAAATTAGTAAAAATATTTAAAATTACTTCTTCCCCTTTCCCCTTCTTGGTAATGTAATTGTTCACAGCAAAAAGCAGCGATGGCGCGGTGTAGCCTCGCCATCGCTTGTGACAGTTGCGGAAGTCCTGCGAATTCATAAATAAACATAAAAGCCTCTAGCTTTTCTTTCTGAGTAGATATGGAAAAGGAGAGACAAATAATTATTGACTAATAACTAATTTTTGCATTAAAGTTTTTGCGAGTTGAGCGATCGCCTCCCAATCTCCACTATTTACCAGCTTTTTTGGGAATAATTCACTACTCAAACCAACTGCTACCGCTCCTGCGGCTAAAAATTCTGGGGCATTTTCTAAAGTAACGCCACCTGTGGGAATCAAGGGAATTTGTCCCAATGGTCCTTGTAGACTTTTAATATAATTAGCTCCTCCCACCGCTTGCACGGGAAAAACCTTGACACAACTTGCACCTTGTGTATATGCGTTAACGATTTCTGTGGGAGTCAACGCCCCTGGTATAATCGGTACATTATTCGCGACTGCGGCTTGAATCATAAGTGAGTCAACGTGGGGTGTAAAGAGAAATTGCGCTCCAGATGCGATCGCCTCTTCCATATCATTAAGATTTAACAGCGTACCAGTGCCAATGATGCATTCTGGTAATTCTAAGCGCAGTTGGGCAATTAACTCCGCAGCGCGATCGCTATTCCAGGTGATTTCGATTAACTGCATTCCTCCTGAAGCGATCGCCATTGCCATTTTACGTCCCAGTTCAAATTCTGGAGCGCGAATTACGGCGATCGCTCGATGTTTTTGCAGTTGTGATAACCAAATTTGATTAAACATTGTAACTGTGAGTGAAAAATAGCTGCCGAAATTCAACAGCGCTAACAGTTGTTTTGGCAAACGCTACAGGCTATCATATTTTTCTTTGCTTGCATATCCAAGAAGGAATTCAGAAGTTAGAATTCAGGAGTCAGAATCAAGTTAGTTTTATTTTATACAGAAAAATATTTAATACCGCCCTTCTTAGGCAAGGGGTATTAAAACATTTATTCATCTGCACTCATATAGAATTAATTCTGACTTTGCGCTTCGTACAGACGCTATACCCTTGCGTCTCTACAACTCCTGACTCCTGAACGGCAGATGACGGCAGGTGCCTCAAGTCGGCAGAGCCGCCCAACGCACTGCCTCCTTTATGCCGGGGAACCCGTCCACCGCACTGCCTCCTCCTGACAAACACGTTTATTCTGCACGCAAATGAACCTTCCTCAATTGTTACCGAAAGCTGTTATGACGTTGGTAGTCGCAGCAACGCTTGCTAGTGGTGCAAGCAACTTATTCCCATCCTTAGCACAATCGCGACCAACACCAGCGGATAAATCTGGGCAAAGTTCTCAACTAGTTTACCAATTGCGCGGGCATATATGGAATGTTGCCTCTCTTGCTTTAAGCAAGGATGGGCAAATCCTTGTTAGTGGTAGTTTCGACCAAACAATTAAGGTGTGGAACCTAAATACAAAAAAACTGCTGGCTACTCTAGATGGACATCAAGATGGAGTTAATGCGGTTGTTATTAGTCCAGATGGGCAAATTGTAGTTACTGCTGGGGGAACGGCACAAGCTAATACTGACAAGAGTATCAAATTGTGGAACCTCAAGACAAGAAAATTGCTTGGCACTCTACAAGGACATTCTCAAGGCATAACTTCCCTTGCGATCGCTCCAGACGGGCAAATTCTCGCTTCGGCTAGTTACGACAAGACTATCAAATTATGGAACCTGAATACAAAAAAGCTGCTTGGCACTCTACAGGGACATTCTAGCCGGGTTAGTTCTATTGCCATCAGTCCGGATGGACAGACTCTAGCTAGCGGTAGTGGTGCGGTGGATACTACAGATAATAGTATCAACTTATGGAACTTGAAAACAGGAAAATTACTGCGTACCCTGACTGCACATTCCAGCGCAATTAGTTTTCTTGCTTTTAGTCCCGATGGGGAAACCCTTGTTAGCGGTGGAGATCCTTCGATTAAGATATGGAACGCAAACACCGGACAATTGCGTCGTACTCTAAATTTATCTTCAATTGGGGGCATAACTGCGATCGCCATCAGTCCGGATGGACAGACGCTTGTTAGTGGTGCTTTAGATACTTCGGTTAAGTTGTGGAATTTGTCTAGCGGAACGCTGTTAAAAACGCTGGTGCAGTCTCCTAGCAACAATCAAAATTTTGATCGTCTTGCCCCTAGTGGTATCACCTTTAGTCCCGATGGCAAAATTCTTATTATTGGTCATGGTGGTGAAGCAGCTTTGTCTAATTTTCCGATTGACATTTGGCGTATATCTTTCTAATACTCGATATACATCTATAGATAGAATTTATGCGAGAAAATAAAAAACGATCACCTAACTTAAGTAATAGTTTTTTTCATTTTATAAGTCTGTTTTTCTACCTTAAGTCGTATTTTAATCTGTAATTTCAGCTTAACCATAGTATTTTGGGTTTTAGGCAAAATAATCAACCATTAATCTTCATCAACATCAATTAAATTCTGTCGCCAGCAGGAGGTAAATAAACAAAGTAATGTTTACGCTATTCCTAGATAGATATTTTAAACATCTTAGGAACAGCACTATGCCTCTCTACAAACTCGAAGACTTTGACCCCAACTATAGAGATACCTTTGCCGGTGATGACATTAAAGCTTTGGATCTCTACACCGAAGGTGGAGAAAAAATTGGCTCAGTAGCTGATGCTTTAGTCGATCCAGAAGGTCGTTTTCGTTATTTAGTCATTAGTACAGGAATTGCTTCTTTAGGTAAAAAGATATTGCTTCCTATTGGTCTTTCCCGCATTGACTATAATGAAAACCGCGTCTACGCTGATGGACTCAGCAAAGCACAAGTGGAACGTTTACCTGAATACAAAGACAGCATAACCGTTGATTACGATTATGAAGAACAGGTACGCAATGTTTATCGTCCAGAAGCTACACAAGTTAATTACAATCGCGACACCTACAATTATCAGCAAGAACCTTCTTTATACAACTTGAATGAGCAATCTCATCAAACTTTGAGACTGTATGAAGAACGATTAGTTGCTAGTAAAACTCGTGTCAAAACTGGCGAAGTAGCAGTCGGTAAGCATATTGAAACTGAAACCGCACGGGTTTCAGTACCAATTGAGAAAGAGCGAGTTGTCATTGAGCGAATTACTCCAACAACAAGCGAAGCTGTAGTAGATTCTCGTGAACTTCAGTTCCAAGAAGGTGAAGTTGCACGTATAGAACTGTATGAAGAAACCCCGGATATCCATAAAGAAGCGTTCATCCGTGAGGAAGTTAGAGTCCGCAAGGTTGTAGACAAAGAAACGGTTGAAGCACAAGAAACAATTCGTCGCGAAGAGTTAGATATCGACACTGAAGGCGATTTGCGTGTTAATGAAAGCGGTTCTAATGTTAATAAAGCTCTTTAAAAATTGATTAAGAAATTTATTGATTGCATTTAATAATGCAGACAGGTAGAAAAGTAATATTTCTGCCTGTCTTTTTTATTGATAAAAAATAATGATTGTAAATACTGAATATACTGCATTAGATCAAAGCAAATATAATTTGCAATTATAAAAATTAAAATCTATACCATTTGAATGCATAGATGATTAATTGAATTCAGTCGTTAGAAAGAGGAAGATAAAAAGATAAAAAATTATAATATAAAAGTAGGATTAAATAAAGTTGGAGTAAAAATAATATGCCTCTTCACAAGCTAGAAGATTTTGACTCAGACTATCGCAATGCTTTTGACGGTGAGGACATCAAAGGTAAGAGCGTATATACCGAAGGAAGCGACGAAAAGATTGGTAATATCAGCGACGTTTTAGTAGATGAAAATGGACGTTTCCGCTATTTTGTTGTTGACTTAGGCTTTTGGATTTTTGGCAAGAAAGTATTGTTGCCAGTTGGTCGTACTCGCGTCGATCATAGTGCCGATCGCGTGTATGCATTAGGTATGACCAGACAGCAAGCAGAAGATTTACCTGAGTTTAGCGATCGCCTTGCAGTTGATTACGACTACGAAGAAAAAGTGCGCGGTGTATATCGTCCCTCTACAGGAACTACAGCTAACCGCTCCTTAGACGCATCCGCACCTCTAGATACTTCAACACCTTTAGATGCAACAACTGGTTTGGGTGTTGGAACCGGTTTAGGTGTTGGAACTGGTTTGGGTGCAGCTGCATATCAGCCAACAACAGGGACAGATAGAATTGCAGACCGTCCCACTTACGACCGCGACACCTACAATTACCAGCAAGATTCATCTTTGTATGACCTGAACGAGCAGGATCACCAAACCCTGAGATTGTACGAAGAACGCTTGATTGCTAACAAACAACGTCGTAAAACCGGTGAAGTAGCGATAGGTAAGCACGTTGAAACCGAAACAGCACGGGTTTCTGTTCCAGTAGATAAAGAACGCGTAATAGTTGAGCGAGTAACACCCGCTGATGCTGGTAGAACCGTTTCTCCTGATGCAACTGCTTTCCGCGAAGGTGAAGTAACACGCATGGAAATCTACGAAGAAACTGCTGACATTAACAAAGAAGCATTTGTCCGTGAAGAAGTGAGAGTCAGAAAAGTTGTTGACCACGACACTGTAGAAGCTAGAGAAACTATCCGTCGTGAAGAATTGGATGTGGATGCTCCTAATCTTCCCATTGAAGAACGCTAATATCTGCGGTGCAGACTTCAAATATCAAGACAGTCCGTTTTCCGGGCAGTCTAACTAATTAAATACAGTACAGGTGAAGCTTTTTAATTAGCTTTGCCTGTACTTGTAATCAATTTGAGAAAAAAATTTAATTTAGATTTTTACTAAAAATTAATTCATAAATTTTTGCATATGAATAGCCAAAGTGTGCTACAAAACCCAGAAAATACTGACAACGCAACTCGTATTATGTCCTTGTTAGAAACCTTACGACAAAAAGTACAAAACTTCGCTGTGCTAGACATGGAAGGTCAGCGAGTAGGTGAGGTCAAAAATCTAATTTTAGATGCCAATCGTCAGCTAAACTTAGTTGTATCGGAAGATTCTAATCCGTTTAACAATAATCGCTCATTTTTAGTACCAAGTAAGCTGATAAAAAAAGTTGACACATCTACAAGGTCTGTATATATGGAAATAGATAACTTAGCAACATCTAATCAGGAATATTTAGGAAAAGAAATACCAGGAAACGAAAAATTTTTAGATAATTCCAATACTGTTACAGAAGCCAATAATTCATTTGTAAATAGTACAGTCGAGGCGAAATATAATTTAGAAGATGTGGTAGAAGAAGATATTATTCGTTTGCTAGGTGAAAGGTTAATTGTTGACAGTAGCAAGCGAAAAATTGGTGAGGTTATTGTTCGCAAAGAAATTGAAACCAGGATGGTACAAGTACCTGTCCGCAGAGAGAAGCTTATTGTTGAACAAATCAGCCCAGAACACAAACAACTTGCAGAAGTTGATTTAGGGTTGACAGAAATCTCTGGTATTGATTTGGCTGGAAACCAAAGACCTGAATTTGCTAATCTTGACGGTAATTTAACTGTGACTGGCGATTTTAGTTCGCCGAAAATAGCTAGTTTACTTTTAAATGCGATCGCTCTTGAGCGCAATCACAAATGTAAGCAGGTGCGAGTGACAATCGTTGTTCAAGATGAGTCAACTCAAAATAAATATCAAGAATGGTTTAATCGCTGTTCCAAAGGTGAAGAACCAAAGTCTGGAAAATAGATGTAGAATTTTGTACTAAGCGCGAAGAGCGCTTATTAATAAAATTAAGTAGAAAAAATCACTTGTTGGTTGTGGTAAACCGTTGAAGCGCTTACTACGAAAACATACAAAAATATTCACTTTTTCTTTGTGGGTAATCGCTTTAAAGCAGAACTCAGATTTTTAAACTTGATTGCATAAATCGTCTCTAATTTTTAAAACTTATAAACTATTTTATACTTGAAATTAAAAAATTAGAGTGATATAAAGACGTATATTCAAATCTAAATGTTCGCCTCCTGGTCGATGATATGAAATTTGTGCCTTTCTCTGCGTGAAATTTTTATACTTACTTAAACTTGGGTGTGTAACTTTGCTGAGTAAATATAGCCAGCAACAATACTATAAATGTTAACGCTCTAGCTAAATATAAAGGATAAGAGGGGGAAAGGGGAAAGGGGAAAGGTATGGAAATAAAGCGCAAACTCAGCGGGGTCGGTTTCCGTCCCGTTGACGTTTGTAAGAAGAGCTATTTAAAAAAACTCTTGATTTTTATTAACCTTTCCCCTCTTCAAAAAGCCCTTTTTTCCTTTCCCCTTTTCCCCTCCCTTTGGTAATCAACCGTGAGAAGTGATTTCTCGCTCTTGGTTCTTACACTTTTTCCTTTGCTTGGCAACGTTAACGCGAATATACTTCACAGTTTATCCTTCAGGTGACTGTTGCGATTAAAGTAATAATCAGTAAAGACTTGCGTCCAAACAGTTTTTTTGGCTATTACCAATGAAATTTCGAGCGCACAAACCCTCAAGGAACCAAAAGCAGCGTCGGCTTCCACAAGTTAATATCAAGATCCGGGATGGAAGGTTCCAGATTATAGGCATGAATACCTGGCATTCATACTGGCGTGACCCGTATCATATGCTAATACTTATTCCTTGGTATAGCTTTTTACTGCTGATTGCTGTCGTCTATGTGGTAACTAATGGCATATTTGCATTGGCTTATTTAGCAGGAGGAGATTGCGTCGAGAATGCGCGACCGGGTTCTTTTTTGGATGTGTTTTTCTTTAGTGTTCAAACTTTAGCATCCATCGGCTACGGTGCGATGTATCCGAAAACGACTTACTGCAATTTTGTTGTCACAATTGAAGCAATGGCAGGTCTGGTGGGAATTGCAGTGATGACGGGATTAGCCTTCGCTCGTTTTTCTCGACCGACTGCCCGTGTGATGTTTAGCCGTGTCGCCATAATTACGCCTCATGAGGGAATGCCAACCTTAATATTTCGTACGGCAAACCAGCGCGGGAACCAGATTTTAGAAGCGCAGATGCAGGTATACTTAATCCGTGACGAAGTTACCGCTGAACAACAGTTTATCCGCAGGATCTACGACCTGCAATTGATTAGGAATCACTCTCCTAGCTTTACTTTAACTTGGCTGGGAATGCACGTGATCGATGAGTCGAGTCCACTTTATGGGATATCACCCGAGTCTTTAATTGAGACAAATACAACGGTTACAGTCTTATTAACTGGCATTGATGAAACCATTGCCCAGTCAGTCCATGCTCGTCATGATTATACTGGACGGGAAATTCTCTGGAATTATCGGTTTGTAGATGTTATTTACCGCACAGCCGAAGGGCATCGCTACATCGATTACAATTTCTTCCACGATGTATTGCCTTTAGATTAGATTAAGTAGGTTGAGTGCCTTGTCTTTGGTCGTTGATCGGTGGTTGTAATGGTTTGACAACAACCCGACCATTTTCAACCACTGTACAATTTTTCGGCTTTTGGTATTGGTAGTTGTTTGCGACACCTGGGCACTCTTTTTGATGTTGGATATTTTGCTCTTGTTGTTGCTTAAGCACAACGACACAAGGAGCGCATGAGGCAGATGACATATAAGGTATTTTGAGCTTCTATATTAATTATCCCTCTGCTGGCGATGATTTTACCGAAAAACTTGCTTAGTGTTTAAATAACTTAAACTTTGATGGCGATCGCTCATCCTTTAAGATATGAAAATGCCTGCACTCTCTAGCTTTGATAATTGTCATATTTCAAAGGATGTAACGTGATAGAGGTGCTGATTGTTTATGCAACCGATCATGCTACTACGCAAAAAATGGCTTCGGCGATCGCTGACAAAATTCCGAGTATAATTTCTATTTTGCACACTTTATGAAAAAATTTCTGAGATACCTGAGTTTCGGGTTAATATCCACAGTTTTAACTGCAACTCCATCAATTGCAGCTGACCAAATCGCCTTTGATTATCCTCCCTTTGGGGAATTTACTTTAGCCACCGAATCTCTAGAAACTTTTGCTAGAGAAGGCAAAATTAATAAAGACTTTGCGTTTTATGCTCAACGCGCTACTCCTCAACAACTTGCTCAACTACGGGAATTACTCCAGCAAAAATTTAAAGTCACTCCTACTTTAGTATCTCAGTTTAGCTACTCACCTTTAGGGGAAAAAGTAGTGCAACGTTTGGGAGAATTAATCCAAACTGATACGCGAAAAAACGGCTTTTATGCAATACGCGCTGCTTTGATTTTAGCTGCTGCTGATCCCCAAGGCTTAACTGTTGTTAATGTGTTGCGGCGATTTCCTAGCAAGAGCGTGCGGATAAATTTCACTGAGGGGTTGCAGGTAGTCTCAAGCTTGACAGACTTGCTCAAAAGAAGAGATGCGACCGTTGCTTTTATTCAAAGAGAAGCAAATGCAGAAGCTGAAGCTGCAAAGGTTGATTTTTCCAAACAGCCAGATTTGCGATCGCCTGGGAATTTTCGCTTTTCAAAAATAAGTCTGCAATTGAAAGACCAAACACGCGATCGGCGTTTACCCGTCGATTTATATTTACCCACTCCCCCCCTCTCCCCCTCCTCCACTCCCCCCCTCTCCCCCTCCTCCACTCCCTTTCCTCTGATTGTCATTTCTCACGGTGTCGCTTCAGACCGTTTTGCATTTGTCTACCTAGCGCAACATCTAGCATCCTACGGTTTTGCTGTAGCTGTTTTGGAACACCCTGGTAGTAATGCAGAACGCTTTCAGCGGTACTTTTCCGGTTTGGCTGGTCCACCAGAACCAGCGGAATTGATTAACCGACCTTTAGATGTCAAGTTTGTGCTGAATGAACTTCAACGCTTGGAAAAGTCCAATCCGCAAATGCAGGGTAAACTAAATTTTCAGCAAGTCGGGGCATTTGGTCATTCTTACGGCGGTTATACTGTTTTCACCCTGGCTGGTGCAAAAATTAACTTTGAGCAAATCCGTCGGGATTGCAATCCGAATAAATCTTTGAATTTGTCAGTATTTTTGCAGTGTCGAGCAAATGAGTTAAAACCAACAAATTATGCTTTAAAAGACGATCGCATTAAAGCTGTTTTTGCGGTTAATCCTTTCGTCAGCAGCATCTTTAATCAAACCGGGGTGAGTCAAATTAAACTTCCTTTGATGCTTGTGGCTGGTAGTCAAGATATTGTCACTCCCGCTGTACCAGAGCAAATTCTCCCTTTTACTTGGCTTGGCAGCAAAAATAAATACTTAGCAGTGATTGAAAATGGTACACATTTTACTGCTTTAGCCGAACCAACTCCACAAAATGATGTATTACCTGTACCGCCAGCTTTGCTCGGTCCAGATCGTAGTGATGCTCATTCTTATCTTAATGCTCTTAGTGTAGCTTTTTTTGAAACTTATCTTTTGAATCGTCCTGAATATCAGGTTTATTTGCAGCCAGCTTACGCCAAATATATCAGTAAAGCTCCTCTCAATCTTAGTTTTTTACAGTCTTTAAGGACAGAGCAATTAACTCCTTTCCTAAATGGCACACGGAAATAGAAAATCGGGAAATGAGATTTTCGTTTTTTTAGGGTTTGTTGTTTTTGCTTTTAGCGATCGCTATTAAGAAAACAATTTAAATCGCGCTAAGTGAGTTTCAATTGCCTGTGAGAGAATTTTATCTAAGTCGGTGCTATCTGCAAATTCTAAAATTTGCGATCGCGGTAAGTCAAAGGCAAATTGTCCCGGTAAATCTGGACGTTGCATCTGGAAGAGTAAAATTTGTTCAGAGCGCTTACTCTGGAGCGCATAGCCAATTTCAATGCACACGTTTGGGCTGGGTATTAGTTGAGCGCTTTCTTTTCCGTCGATGCTAGCAATGGGTGTAGTATCAGCGATAAACAACAAACTTCTGCGGATTTTTCGCATCATTGTGCGGTTTAGTCTTACAGGACCATCGCTAGGACGGTAAGATTCAACTAAGGTTAATGGTAAACGCGATCGCAAATTCAATATTTCCAAACTATTTTGCAGCCCTTGTCGCAAAGCGTCACTCGCTGCGCCATACTCAGTTTGGTAGCATAAAAAAATTGTTGGCTCTAACTGCGCTAAAATAGCCTGTTTCGTGAAATAAATTTCATGACTAATTAAGTCAATGTTGGCTACGCAATAGCCACCACTACCTTCAATATAAAACTCAATATTTTCACCTTCCAGATAGCGTCCAAACCAAGTTGATTGCTTAACTTCGTCACTTTCTTCTAAAAAATCTGCTCTTAATCCCGATTTCAGCAGGCTTTTTTTACTTAAGCGAATATCTGGGGGACGTTTTTCCAGTTCCCGAATCGGTTCGTAATCCTGAAGATACCATGCTCTGAGCGCAATAATTGACATAAGGCGCTATTTCAAATGTCTCTTACTATTCAACTTCGTACAAGCTTACACCCAGAGGTGGCACAAATAACAACAACACCCAAGCTTCTACTAGCTGCGTTATTTCCTCTCCTTGTTGCTTCTAGTCAGGGATGCACTAACTTTCATCACTTCAAATAAATAATGAAAATCAGTAACAGTGCCCCCTAAACTTCGATATTTGAGGAAATCTCGGCGTTTGCGTTGGGTGTTGTTGTGTTGTTACGAGACAGATGTAAATCAATCAGCGTTTTTACCTCTTCTTTTTGTTTGTTTCAGCTGTTGTATCTGCCAGGGAAGCTTCTTAGCTTCTACTATTAGATTAGCACCTTTAAAAAACAAGAAAATTGTTTGCAACTAAACTTTACTTTTGGGGAGACATCTGACTAATCATATCGTCTTTCGCTCCGGCGATAAAATTAGCAAAACGCTCTGCCAGCGGTGGTACAATAACTAAAGGATTGCTAAAACCAGAGAAGATATGAACATTTGTAAATCCGGGAATAGCACCAATTAAAGGTAAACTATTGTTGCTAAAAGCCACTAAGCAATGATGCCAAGTACCTGGTACATTTTCCAAGGCAGGTAAAACGTTGCCGATGCTTTTTCTTAACCATTCTTCACTTTCTTTAGCATCTACTTTGGCGTTTATATCGGTGAGGGTGCGGCTAATTTGTCCAAAGCGCAAACTACCATCGACAAATTGAACTGCACCCGCATCTAAAATTGGTGGTACTATTTCATTATTGGGTTCATCCCATAATTCATCAACTTGAGTTGACTGAGTTTCTAATTTAAACCTTTGTAAATTTGCTGGCATTATTAAGGTTTGTAACTGCACATCAACAGGTGGAGTTTCAATCATTTCTGCATGGGTAAAATAGAGTTTGATGGAAATACCCACTGATTTTAATAGCTGTCGGCTGAGTCCCCCAGCGCAGATGACGACGTTACCACTGTGATAAGTTGTGGTTGTTGTTTTTACGCCATGTGGTAATATTTGTAATACTTGCTCAATTTGAATTTCACCGCCAGCACGTAGAAAAGCTTGGATGTATGCTTGTGCTGTTTTTTCTGGGTTGATATGTCCGTGTTTGACTGTTAAAGCGCCGGCGATCGCTTGTTTATTCAATAGTGGTTCTAATTCACAAGCTTCTTGTATAGTCAGTAATTGGGGAGGGGTAGCAACATGCTTGTATAATGCTGCTGTTGCTTGTGGATCGCTATTTTTGGGAATAGTTAATAGTAAATCCAATTCCCGAAATTCGATGTCAGCGTCTAGCTCTTGTGAGAGGATATGATAACGGGCGATCGCTTCGGTTGATAATTGGCGGGTTAGTGGTGTAGTAGCAGACCAATAAGCTAGACCACCATAACTATAGCGAGTGGCGTTGTTAGCGATCGCGTTTTGTTCTAATAATAGTACTGAGAAGTTTTTTTTGGTTAGTTCGTAGGCAAGTGCAGCACCAGTTATTCCACCACCAATTACAATCCAGTCGTAGGTTTTCATTATAATAATCTCACGCAGAGGCGCAGAGGCGCAGAGAAGAAGTAATGGATATCCGTTGTGAAAGTTCAGCAGATTATGCCGCAATAGCTGAGGTTAATATATTAGCTTTTGGGCAAGAAAATGAGGCAAAGTTGATTGAGGAAATTCGTGGTTCTCAAGGTTATATTCCTGAACTGTCTTTGGTTGCAGAGCTAGATAATCTTATAGTTGGTCATATCCTTTTTAGCTATATTGATTTAATTGGCGAAGAAAGTTTACAGGTACTCGCTTTAGCACCTTTGGCGGTTATTCCACAGTTTCAAAAACGAGGAATTGGCAGCGCACTTGTACAAGCAGGGTTGAGAAAAGCAAATGCTATTAAAGATGCTTTAGTTATTGTACTGGGTCATCCGCACTTTTATACGCGCTTTGGTTTTGAACCTTCAGTTAATTATAAAATTACCTCTCCCTTTCCGGTTCCAGACGATGTTTTCATGGTTAAACCACTGCAAAACTATCAGGAAAAATATCAAGGAAAAGTTGTTTATCCTCCAGCTTTTTTAACTGTGTAAGTCACTTCAAGAATGAAGGGCAACATCCAATACGGTTCGGTTAAGCTTTAAGCGGTATTGAGTACAGAAGAGGCGAGTGTATAAAATAAAAATGTAGTTATGTTCACAGAGAATTGTAAGATTGTCCTGTTTACAACGAAAGATGTTCTCAGGGAACAAAGTTAGTTACCTTGTAACTAACTTTGTTCCCTAAATTGCTTATGTGTTGTAACTGTCAAGATATCGCTTACGTTTCTCCTGAGTATAGTGAGTTTATCAGAGAGTACTATAAATTCCAAAAGTACTGTTTGCAAACCTCACAGTTACTTAGAGTAATTAACATTTTAATAGAGTCAAGAAATACTCAAATCTTTGGCTTGTACACACAGGCTGTAGAGACGCATATAGCTGCTATAAGCGCATTCATACAGCTTGTTGCATTGCATGAGATGCTTGTCCAAAAATCCTGGAACAGTTCCGACGGTTGATATCCAGGCACTTTTGTAGCCGAAAATTTTTGTCGCGCTTGGGTAAACTGTCTTACTCAGGCTACTAGTCTGTCAATAAACAATTGAAGGATAAAGACGCTTAAGTTTAATTCGTGCATCTGCGGTAGTAAACTGCCTTTTCCCCAGTGCGTGACAAATTATTTCTGCGTGCTTCCCAGGCTGCAATC
>JAESGY010000353.1_pt1 | contig 23653 bp, 18 predicted proteins | sample 9269841 | NCBI WGS metagenome assembly JAESGY01 (sample SAMN17022865, study PRJNA683097) | algae metagenome | isolation source: Spirirestis rafaelensis WJT71-NPBG6 and co-occurring heterotrophs from... | place: USA: Pinto Wells, Joshua Tree National Park, Colorado Desert, CA | collected 2006-08-15
ACTGTCCCCGACGGTGGAGGGACGGTACGGGAAATGGCGACCCTCTAACCGCTGTGGCGACGGTCTACCGGCGCGGCACCACATGGTGGGTGCGCTTCCAGTGGCGAGGCACCGAGGTCCGCCGCTCGGCCCGCACCTCCTCGAAGGCCGCCGCCCAACGAGTGCTCGCCCGGCTGCTCGACGAGCACCGCCGCCTCGACCGTGACGGACGACCGCGCCGGACCTACCGCGAGGCCCTGGACCGTTTCTGGGCCGAGTACGTGCCAACCCTCAAGCCAGCCAGCCAGAGACGCTATCGATCCAGCTTCCGACAACTCGCCGGAGCCTTCGGCGGCCTCTATCTCGACGAGATCACCCGCGGCCGTCTAGCCGACTACGCCACCTCCCGGCTCAAGGCGGGCGTCAAGGGGGCGACAGTGCGCCGCGACCTCGCCGCCCTCAGTTGCCTCTGTGCCTGTGCGGTCGCCTGGGACTGGCTCGATGCCAACCCGGTCCGGCAGTTTGGCAAGCGTCACATCCGGGAATCGGCGCCGCGGACCACCTACCCGACCGTCGAGCAAGTCGAGCGGCTGGTCGCCCATGCCTCGCCGACGCCTGGACGGATCATCCACCTCCTGGCCCAGACGGGCATGCGGTTGGATGAGGTCTGCTCGCTGGAATGGCCCCAGGTCTCGATCCCGAGGCGGGAGGTCCGGCTGACCAAGACCAAGACATCATCACCCAGGGTGGTGCCGCTGAGCGACGCCGCTCTCGGCACAATTCTGGGCACGCCCCGGCATGCAACCTCGCCCTACGTGTTCTGGCATGGGGATGGCGAGCGCCATACCAGCTTCTCGGGGACCTTCCGGAAGATCGCTGCTCGGGCCGGGGTGCCGTTCCGCTGCCACGACCTAAGGCACCACTTCGCCTCCGAGTTCGCCCAGCGGACCGGCGACCTCGCCGCCCTCCAAGCCGTCCTCGGGCACAAGACCATCGCCATGACGATGCGCTACTCGCACCTCGTGACCGCGCACCTGCACCGGGCCATGGGCCTCCATGGGGCGGGGGAAGTCGGCACAAATGCGGGCACAAGTCGTGCGGAGATCGACGACAAACCCTCGACCGACTCCGGGCCGGGCACCGCCACGCAGAGGGCTTCAACGACCCGCTCTGGTCGTTAAATCTCTGATCTCCCTGGGGCTATGCCGTGGAGGTGAAGTTTCGGAGGGAAAATGGCTCCGGCGGTTGGATTCGAACCAACGACCAACGGATTAACAGTCCGCTGCGCTACCGCTGCGCCACGCCGGATCAGCCAGTGGCCGGGCTTTTAACACTTGAGCCCCGCCGTGCAAGTGCCCCGGAAAACTTTTCTTCTCTTGGAGGTCCGGGGCGGAATTGAACCGCCGTAGCAGGTTTTGCAGACCTGTGCCTGACCACTCGGCCACCGGACCGCCTGAGAGGATATCGCCTCCGGGCGTGGCGCCTCTTTGGGGCCGCGGCCGCTGCGGGTCAAGGGCCCCGCGGCGATACCATGGCTTGGCGAGGCGGCGAGGCGGACCTTATAACCGCGCGGCCCCGAGAAGGTATCGGCTTCATGGACTATGCGGATGCGCGCAAGCGCATGGTGGATGGGCAGCTCCGGCCCAGCAGGGTGACCGACCCGCGCGTGCTGGACGCGATGCGCGAACTGCCGCGCGAGAATTTCCTCCCGCCTACCGCCCGGGCGCGGGCCTATGCGGATGAGGATGTGCCGCTGCCCGGCGGCCGGGCGCTGATCGAGCCAATGGTGCTCGCACGCCTCGTCCAGCTCGCGGCCGTCCGGCCCGGCGACCGTGTCCTGGTGGTCTGCGCCGGCACCGGCTACGGCGCCGCCGTGCTCGCCCGCTGTGGTGCCCGCGTGACGGCGGTGGAGAGCGACGAGACGCTGCTCGGCATCGCCCGCAGCGCCCTGGGGGCTGCCCTGCCGGCCGGCGCGGTGCGGATCGAGGCGGGTTCGCCCAACCAGGGCTTCGCCGCCGGCGCACCCTATGACGTCATCCTGATCGAGGGCGAGGTGCCGGAGATCCCGAACGCCATCGCCGACCAGCTGGCCGAGGGGGGGCGCCTGGTCACGGTGCTGGGCGGTGGGCGGCGGAATGGCATCGCGGTGCTGACGCGCCGGCTGGGCGGCTCGGTCACCACGACCCCGGTCTTCGACTGCGCCACCAACGCATTGCCGGAATTCACGCCCGCGCCGGGCTTCGTCTTCTGACGCAGGGCGCGGCGCCGGGCCGCTCCGGCGCTCAGGTGATCAGGCCCGAACGCAGGTTCCTGCTGTCGCGGGCGGCCCATCGCGCCGCCGCGCCAGGCCGCCTGCGGGTGCACCGAGCCGGCCCTGCCCCAGAGGCCGAGTGCCACCAAGCCAACAGGTCCGGCCATCGCTGCGGCGCCTGGCCGGGGTCATGATTGTTTTACCGACAACGCGGTTTTCTGGCCTCCACGGCACCCCGGCGCTTCGGAATAAAGGCGGATGGATGTAGCCAGAGTCGACAGATGGGGCAGTCTGCGATCCCATCGCAGGGCCTTGGGCCTCTTGTCCCGTCTTTGCATTGCAGTATGGCAGGTGCGAAAGCCTGGTTTAGGTTAGATACGGACCCGCGGCGTCGCTGCGACGGAAGGACATGGCTCGGATGACATCGACTCGCACCGCCCTGGTGCTTGCCACCCCGCTCCTGGCGCCGGCTGCCCTGTTCGCCGGTGCGCCGCAGGCCCGGGCCCAGACCCTGTCGGATGCACTGGCGCAGGCCTATTCCTACAATCCCGCCTTGCTGGCGGCGCGGGCCCAGCTCCGCTCGGTGGATGAGAACGTGCCCCAGGCCCTGGCCGGCTGGCGGCCGACCGTCACCATCACGAGCACGGCGGGCGTCGTCGATGGACGGGTCCGCTCGCTATCACGCGAGCAGTTCTTAGACCCAAACACCGGCGATGTTGGGCTTCGGCAATTCGGGGTCACGACCCGCACGGAGCGCGACCTCTACACCAACAGCGTCACCGTCACCCAGCCGCTCTTCCGCGGCGGCCGCACCACCGCCCTGACCCGCCGGGCGGAGAACCAAGTGCTGGCGCAACGCGCCCGGCTGCTGACGACCGAGCAGCAGGTGATGGCGGATGCGGTGAACGCCTATGTCTCGGTCATCCGGTTCCAGGAGGAGCTCCGCCTCAACATCAACAACGAGCAGGTGCTGGCCGAGCAGCTGCGCGCGACGAATGAGCGTTTCCGGGTGGGCGAGATCACCCGGACGGACGTCGCCCAGGCCGAGAGCCGGCTCGCCCGCGCGCGGTCCGACCGTTCGACCGCGGAAGGCAACCTGCAGGTCGCGCGCGCGACCTTCCAGCGCGTGATCGGCATGATGCCGCAGCGCCTGATCGCGCCGCAGCCGCTGCGCCCGCCGGTCGCCAATGCGCAGGAGGCCGGACAGGCGGCCGCGACCAACAACCCGGCCGTGGTGGCGGCGCTGTTTGACGAGGCGACCCGGCGGGACGAGATCCAGGCGCAGATCGCCCAGCTCCTGCCCACGCTCGGCCTGACCGGCCAGGCCTTCCGCAACGACAACCAGACGCAGGCGCATACACGGCTCACCGGCGCGCAGATCATCGCCCAGCTGACGGTACCGATCTACCAGGGTGGCGCCGAATATGCCGCCGTCCGGCAGGCCCGGCAGGCCGCCCAGCAGGCCCGGCACACGGTCGAGGACCAGCGGCGCGCCGCGACCCAATCCGCGACCCAGGCCTGGGAGCAGTTGCAGAGCACCCGTGCCCAGGTGGAATCGCAGCGCGCCGCCATCCGCGCCGCCGAGATCGCGCTCGACGGCGTCCAGCGCGAGGCGATCGTCGGCAGCCGCACCACGCTGGAAGTGCTGAACGCCGAGCAGGAGCTGCTGCAGAACCGTACCGACCTGGTCCGCGCCCTCGCCAATATGGTCGCACAATCCTACTCGCTGGCCTCCGCCATCGGCCGGCTGACCGCCCAGGATCTCGCCTTGCCGGTGGATCTCTATGACATGCGCGCCTACTACAATGCCGTGCGGAACCGCTGGATCGGGTTCGGCGACTATTCCGACGTGGCGGAGCGCCGCTGATGGCCGCGGAGCGCGCAGGCTCGCCCGGCGTCGGGTCGGCCCCGGGCGCTTCCGCCGATCCGAGCATGGAGGATATCCTTGCCTCCATCCGGCGCATCCTCAGCGAGGATGAGGCTGGGCCGGCATCCCCGGCGCCGGGCGAGGACGCCGAATCCGCCAAGGAAGCCAGGCCGGCGGCTGCCATGCCGGCCGCCGAGCCGCTCGAGCTGACCGACGACATGCTGGTCTCGGCGCCCGAGCCGGCGACGCCGCCCGCGGCTGCTGCCCAGCCCGATCCGGCGTCCCCACCGGCGCCGGAAACCGCACCTGACCCTGCGCCCGATATGGCACTCGAGAGCGATCGTTCCCTGCTCGCGCCCGCGGCCGCCGCCGCCGCCGCCGCTTCGGTCGGCACGCTGCTGCGGGCCGTGGCCGCCGACCGTGCCAGCCCCGTGACACGCGGCGGGCCCAGCATCGAGGATGTGGTGCGGGAGGAGCTCCGCCCGCTGCTGAAGGAATGGCTGGACCAGCACCTGCCGCCGCTGGTGGAGCGGCTGGTCCGGGCCGAGATCGAGCGGGTGGTCAGCCGGGCGCTGTCCTGATCCGGCGCTGCCCTCTTGACGGGGGGCGGGCCGCGGAACACGGATGCGCCCATGCTGGACAAGACCCTGACCCCGGGCAGCTTCGAGACCCGCCTCTATGAGGGCTGGGAGCGCTCGGGCGCCTTCGCCTGCGACCCCGCAAGCCCTGCCGCGCCCTTCACCATCATGATCCCGCCGCCCAATGTCACGGGCAGCCTGCATATGGGTCATGCGCTGACCTTCACCATCCAGGACATGCTGATCCGCTGGCGGCGGATGCAGGGCCGGGACGCGCTGTGGCAGCCGGGCACCGACCATGCCGGCATCGCTACCCAGATGGTGGTGGAGCGGCTGCTGGCGCAGGAGGGCAAGCAGGACCGGCGCAGCCTGGGACGGGCCGCCTTCCTCGACCGGGTCTGGCAGTGGAAGGCCGAGAGCGGCGGTACCATCACGAAGCAGCTCCGCCGGCTCGGCGCCAGCCTCGACTGGCCGCGCGAGCGCTTCACCATGGATGAGGGTCTCTCCAGGGCGGTGCTGGAGGTCTTCGTCACCCTGCACCGGCAGGGGCTGATCTATCGTGACCGGCGGCTGGTGAACTGGGATCCCAAGCTGCTGACCGCGATTTCCGACCTCGAGGTCGAGAGCCGCGAGGTGAAGGGGAATCTCTGGCACCTGCGCTACCCTGTGGAGGGCGCGCCGGGCCAGTTCATCACGGTCGCCACCACCCGCCCGGAGACCCTGCTGGGTGACACAGCGGTCGCGGTGCATCCCGAGGATGCGCGCTATGCCGCGCTGGTCGGCAAGCGGGTGATCCTGCCGCTGGTCGGCCGCGCGATCCCGGTGGTGGCGGACGCCTATTCGGACCCGGAGAAGGGCACCGGCGCGGTCAAGATCACCCCGGCGCATGATTTCAACGACTTCGAGGTCGGCAGGCGTCACGGTGTCGCCATGCCGACCATCCTCGATGCCGAGGGCCGGGTCTTCCTCGGCGAGATCGAGGGCGAGCTCTGCCCCGTCGAGGGCGTCGCCGAGCCCGACTTCGTCCGCTCGCTCGCCGGCCAGGACCGCTTCGCCGCGCGCAAGGCGATCGTCGCGAAGCTCGAGGAACTCGGCCTGCTGGAAAAGGTGGAGCCGCACACCCATCAGGTGCCGCATGGCGACCGCGGCGGCGTGCCGATCGAGCCCCGCCTGACCTGGCAGTGGTATTGCGACGCCGCGACGCTCGCGGAACCGGCGATCGAGGCGGTGGAGACCGGCAGGACCCAGTTCGTCCCGCGGCAGTGGGAGAACACCTTCTTCGCCTGGATGCGCGACATCCAGCCCTGGTGCATCTCCCGCCAGCTCTGGTGGGGCCACCAGATCCCGGCCTGGTACGCGCCGGACGGCACCATCTTCGTCGAGAAGACGGAGGAGGAGGCGAAGGCGGCGGCGCGGGCGAAATTCGGCCTGGACATGCCGCTGGAGCGTGACCCGGACGTGCTCGACACCTGGTTCTCCTCGGCGCTCTGGCCCTTCAGCACGCTGGGCTGGCCGGAGAGGACGCCGGAGGTCGCCCGCTACTACCCCGGTGACGTGCTGGTGACGGGCTTCGACATCATCTTCTTCTGGGTCGCCCGGATGATGATGATGGGCATCCACTTCATGGGCGATGTTCCCTTCCGCCACGTCTACATCCACGGCCTGGTCCGCGACGAGAAGGGCCAGAAGATGTCGAAGTCCAAGGGGAACGTCATGGACCCCCTGGAACTGATCGACGCCTATGGCGCCGATGCGCTGCGCTTCACCATCTGCGCCCTGACCGGGCCGGGGCGCGACGTGAAGCTCGGCCGCAAGCGCGTCGAGGACTATCGCGGCTTCATCACCAAGATCTGGAACGCCGCGCGCTTCCTGGAGATGAACGGCGTCGCGCCTGATCCGGGCTTTGACCCGGCCGCGGCGAGGACGCCGCTCGCGCGCTGGATCCTGGACGCGGCCAACCGCGCGGTCGCCGAGGCGACGGCGGCGCTGGAGGCCTATCGCTTCGACGAATACGCGGCCGCCTGCTACCGCTTCGTCTGGAACAGCTTCTGCGACTGGTTCATCGAATTCGCCAAGCCCGTGCTGAACGGCCCGGACGGGCCGGAGAAGGCCGAGGTGAAGGGGGCGGCGCAGCATGTGCTCGACACCATCCTGCGCCTGCTGCACCCGGCCATCCCCTTCGTCACCGAGGAACTCTGGGACCGCTTCGGCTACGGCGCCGAGTGCAGCCTGATCCGCGCGCCCTGGCCGGTGGCGGCGGCTGTCGCCGATGCCGAGGCGGCGCGCGAGGAACTCGACTGGGTGGTGCGGCTGGTGACCGAGGTGCGCGCGGTCCGCTCCGAGGTGAATGTCCCGCCTTCCGTCACCACCCCGCTGCTGGTGCGCGACGCGGCGCCGGAGAGCCTGGCGCGGGCCGGGCGCTGGATCGAGGCGATCCGCCGGCTCGGGCGCGTGACCGAGATCACGCCACTCGATGGCGAGGTGCCGAAGGGTGTCGCCCAGGCGGTGCTTGGCGAGGCGACGGTGATGCTGCCGCTCGCCGGGGTCATCGACATCCCGGCCGAGCGGGCGCGCCTCTCGAAGGAGCGCGCCAAGGCCGAGGGCGAGGCGCGGAAGGTCGAGGCGAAGCTCGGCAATGCCGACTTCATCGCCCGCGCCCCTGAGGAGGTGGTGGAGGAAAACCGCGAGAGGCTGGCGGCGGCCCGGGCCGAGATGGCGCGGCTGGATGCCGCGCTGGCGCGGATCGCGGAGTAGGGAGCCCCGCCCCGCTCAGCGGAGCCCGCGCGGCTGCGGCACCTCATAATGGAAGGTGCCGCAGCTTCCGGCCTCCTCAGCCTCCCGCGGCGTTGCCTGGCTGCTGAAGGCGGCCATGGCGCGGGAGGGGCCTGGGGGCGCCGCGCCGATCGGCGGCGGCTGCCAGACCACGATGGCCATCACCGGCCGGCCCTGGGCGCAGAGCCGGCTGCCGCGCAGCAGCACCGGATTGGCCGGCTCCGTCACCCGGTACAGCGTGGCCGTCACCCACTGGCCCTCCGCGCGGAAATTCGGGATCTCGCCCGCAGGCTCCAGGGGCAGGGAGGCGCGGTTCCCGAAGGTGATGCGGTCCGGGGCGAAGGTGACCCGGCCGGTGATCGCCATGGCGGTGGTGGTGGCCGGCTCCCACACCTCGCCTTCCTGCGCCGCGGCAGCCCCGGCCGCGACCAGCATGACCCCGAACATCGCCGCCATCCTGGCTGTCATGCCTGATCCTCCCCTCCGGCCGGTCGCCTGCCTGATCCTAGACACAGGCACCCGCGTCGCTCCCTTGCGCAGGTGTCACGAGGGCGTGGGCCATGGTCCCGGCCATGCCGGCGGCCCGCCTCCGCCCGCCGCATCCCGCCTTGGCAACACCCCCCTGAAAAACTAAAGGTTTCGAATGGCCCTCCGGCCTTTGGCGGGGCGTGCAGGGGGGCGCCGCCCCTCTGCCGGGATCCGGGGCGGAGCCCCGGTGCGGAGAAGAACAATGACCACATGGGACAAATCCAAGCTGCCGAGCCGCCATGTCTCCATAGGGCCGGAGCGCGCGCCGCATCGCAGCTACTACTATGCGATGGGCATGACGAAGGAGGAGATCGCCTCCCCCCTCGTCGGCGTCGCCACCTGCTGGAACGAGGCCGCGCCCTGCAACATCGCGCTGAACCGCCAGGCCCAGGCTGCCAAGCGCGGCGTCGCCGCGGCCGGCGCTGCCCCGCGCGAGTTCACCACCATCACGGTAACCGATGGCATCGCCATGGGCCACCAGGGCATGAAGGCCTCGCTGGTCTCGCGCGAGGTCATCGCCGATTCCGTCGAGCTCACCATGCGCGGCCATTGCTATGACGCGCTGGTCGGCCTGGCCGGCTGCGACAAGACGCTGCCTGGCATGATGATGGTGATGCTGCGGCTGAACGTGCCGAGCGTCTTTCTCTATGGCGGCTCCATCAGGCCCGGGCATTTCCGCGGCCGGGACGTCACGGTCCTCGACGTGTTCGAGGCGGTCGGCGCGCATGCCGCGGGCACCATGTCGGATGCCGATCTGGAGGAGCTGGAGCAGCATGCCTGCCCCGGGGCGGGCGCCTGCGGCGGGCAGTTCACCGCCAATACCATGGCCTGCATCTCGGAGGTGATCGGCCTCGCCCTGCCGCATTCCGCCGGCGCCCCCGCGCCGGATGAGGAGCGCGACCAGTGGGCCTATAATTCCGGCATGGCGGTGGTGGACCTCATCCGCAAGCAGATCCGCCCGCGCGACATCGTCACCCGCAAGGCGCTGGAGAATGCGGCGCGCATCGTGGGCGCGACCGGCGGCTCCACCAATGCCGCGCTGCACCTGCCGGCCATCGCGCATGAGGCCGGCATCGACTTCCCGCTGGAGGAGGTGGCGCGGCTGATGCGCGACACGCCGCATATCGCGGACCTGAAGCCGGGCGGGAAGTATGTGGCGCAGGATGTCCACCGCATCGGCGGCGTGCCGGTCATCATCAAGGCGCTGCTGGACGGCGGGCTGCTGCACGGGGATTGCCTGACGGTCACCGGCAGGACGCTGGCCGAGAACCACAAGGACATCGTCTTCCCGAAGGACCAGGACGTGGTCCACCCCGTCTCCAACCCGATCAGCAAGATCGGCGGCGTGGTCAGCCTGTTCGGCAACCTGGCGCCGGACGGGGCGATCGTGAAGATCGCCGGGATGCAGACGCTGCGCTTCGAGGGCACGGCGCTCTGCTTCGACTGCGAGGAGGACGCCTTCGCCGCGGTCGAGGCGCGCGCCTACAAGCCGGGCGATGTCATCGTCATCCGCTATGAAGGGCCGAAGGGCGGCCCCGGCATGCGGGAGATGCTCTCCACCACCTCCGCCATCTATGGCCAGGGCATGGGCGACAAGGTGGCGCTGATCACGGATGGCCGCTTCTCCGGCGCCACGCGTGGCTTCTGCATCGGCCATGTCGGGCCCGAGGCGGCGGTGGGCGGCCCGATCGGGCTGCTGCAGAATGGCGACAAGATCGTGATCGACGCCGAGAAGGGCACGATCGACGTGCTGCTCCCGGAGGAGGACTTGGCGAAACGCAAGGCGGAGTGGAGGCCGCGCGGGCACAACTTCAACAGCGGCGCGCTGTGGAAATATGCCCAGACCGTCGGTCCCGCCCGCTACGGCGCGGTCACCCAGCCCGGAGCGAAGGCGGAGACGCATATCTACGCCGATATCTGACGTCGGGGGCAGGGCTCCCGGGCTCTGCCGCGTATCACCTGCGGGTCGGCGCAGCATGGCGGCTGCGCCCCTGGGCATCAGGTTTCATGCCGGTCCGCATCAAGGCGGGGCGGCATGAACCCGGGGGAAGAGCTTTAGGCCTTGTGACGGGGGGTATCGGCAGGCGCGCGTACCGGGCGTCTATCGCCAGGGATTGCAGTCGGCCGGCTGGACGGCCGCAATATGGGAAAAGCCGCAGCTTCAGCGACCTTAGGGGCAGCGGTCATACGGGGCTGATCTTCCGAATCCGGATCCGGGAGCCTTCTGGCGCCGCCGCTGAAAGGCTGTCCCAGGCCCTGAGGGCCGCGGGCTTGCCCTGGCCCGTTGACGCGGAATTAAGCAGCACCGCCGCGGTTCCGCCAGCGTTTCGCCGCAAGCGGGGCGTTCCATGGGAGAGCCAAGGAGCACCCCCCATGCGTCGTTCACGTCCCCTGCTGCTTGTGCCGCTGCTCGCTGCGCTCGGCGGCTGCACGGTCTATCCGGCCGGCTCTGCCTATGTCAGCCCGCCCCCGGCCAGCGTCTATGTCGCGCCCCGGCCCTATTATGCCCCGGCCCCCCGCTACGGCTATGGCTATCGGCCCTACGGCTATGGCTACCGGCCTTATGGTTACCGTCCCTACGGCCACGGCCACGGTCATGGCTACGGCCATGGCTGGCGGCGCTGGTAGGCACTCACGCAGGCGTCACGAATTCGGGCTGCGACCAGCGGGTGGGAAATCCGTTGTTGGGCGGGATTGGTCCAGTTTGGAAGGAAGCCTGCGATGCGAACCCTCCCCATCCTTGCCGCCATCGCCGCGGGGCTGGCCGTGACGGCCTGCACCTATGTCGAACGTGAGCGGCCGGCGCCGGTGGTGCTGCAGCAGCAACCCTCGCCGCCCGCCGTCGTGCAGACCCCGCCGCCCACGGTCACCGTTCGCCCGACCTACTGATATCGCCGGCCCGGATGCGCGACCGCATCCGGGCAAGACGCCGCACCTGCGGCGGGCCGCGGAAGCGGCCTGAACATGGGCTGGCGCCCGCGCTGCAGGGGTCAATGATCAGGGCCGTTGGCATGAGGCGGCGCCGGAGGCGCGGGGGCGCAACGGCTGGAAGCCCGATGCGGCCCGTCCGGCTCCTACAGAAGGGCCGGGCGGGCGTCAGCGCAACTCGCACCAGACCGGGGCGTGGTCGCTCGGCTGCTCCTCGGCCCGGGCGGCGACGTCCACGCCGCAGGTCACCAGCCTTTCCGCCAGTTCCGGGCTGAGCAGCACATGGTCGATGCGCAGGCCTCGGTTCGATTCGAAGGCCGGGCCGTAATCCCAATAGGTGTAGGGCGCGTCCTGCGGGTGCAGCGCCTGCAACGCATCCGTCATGCCGGCATGCAGCAGCATCCGGAAGCGCGCCCGGCTCTCGGGCCGCACCAGCGCATCGGTCGGCGGCAGGGCGCCCGGCGCCAAGTCGGCATCGGTTGGGCAAACATTGAAATCGCCCAGGACGGCGACCGGCGCAAAGGCGTCCAGCCGTGCCTGCACCCAGTCGGCCAGCCGCTCCATCCAGCGCAGCTTGTAGCCAAAACCGTCCTCGCCGCCGGAATTGCCGTTCGGCAGATAGATCCCGGCCAGTTCCATCCCGGCCGCGCGCACCGCGACGAAGCGCGCCTGCGCATCCGCCTCATCGCCCGGCAGGGCCTCGGCGGTCACCTCGAAGGGGATGCGGCCGAGGACGGCAACGCCGTTCCGCCCGCCGGGCTGGCCGACGGCACGCAACTCATAGCCGGTGTCGGCGAATTCCAGCGCCGGGAACTCCTCCGTCCGGCATTTGAGCTCCTGCAGGAAGACCAGGTCGGGGCTGTGCCGCGCGAGGAAGCGCCTGAGATGCGGCACGCGCCGGCGGATGGAGTTGACGTTGAAAGTGGCAAGGCGGGTCATGCCGCCACCATCGCCGTTCCGGGCCGGTTTGATAAGGGTGTCAGGCGACCGAGAAGCTGACGCCGCAGCCGCAGCCCGAGGCCGCCTGCGGGTTCTTCACCGTGAAATGCGCTCCGATCAGCGCCTCGTTCCAGTCGAGCTCTGCCCCGGCCAGCAGGTCGAGCGAGACGGGGTCGATGAAGACGCGGGTGCCGCCCGCCTCTACCACCAGATCGTCCTCGGCGGCCTCGTCCTCCAGCACGAAGCCGTACTGGAAGCCGGAACAGCCCCCGGCGCTGACCGAAACGCGCAGCCCGGCCGCCGGGCGGCCCTCGCGCTGCGCGATCTCCGCCACCTGGGCGGCGGCGCGCGGCGTGACACGAAAGCGGGGAAGGTCGGAACCCTCGGGCATCATTCTCTCCTGGCAGCGCCGAAAGCGGGGCGGCCGCCGCAAGCATTGGCCCGGAAGATAGGCGCCGGGCAGCCCGAATTCCAACCATCGCCGCGGTTGCGGGGCCCGGACGGGGCTGTTAGGCAAACAGCATGACCGATCAGGCCCGTGCGTCCCTAGATCGCGCCCCCTGGGCCGTCCGGCCCGAAGCCTCCCGCGGCCGGCTGCATCCGGAGCCGGGGGGGGACGCGCGCTCTCCCTTCCAGCGCGACCGGGACCGGATCATCCATACCGGCGCCTTCCGCCGCCTGCAGTACAAGACCCAGGTCTTCGTCTTCCATGAAGGCGACTATTTCCGCACCCGCCTGACCCACAGCATCGAAGTCGCGCAGATCGCCCGCGCCATCGCCCGCCGGCTGCGGCTGGACGAGGATCTGGCGGAGGCCCTGGCGCTCGCGCATGACCTCGGCCATCCGCCCTTCGGCCATGCGGGGGAGGAGGCGCTGGATTCCCAGATGCGCCCCTATGGCGGCTTCGACCACAACGCCCAGTCGCTGAAGGTGGTGACCCTGCTGGAGGCGCGCTACGCCAGCTTCGACGGGCTGAACCTCTCCTGGGAGACGCTGGAGGGCCTGGCCAAGCACAACGGCCCGGTCCGCCGCCCGAGCGGCTACATCGCCGAATACGATGCACAGCATCCGCTGGACCTCGCCAGCCATGCCTCGGCCGAGGCGCAGGTGGCGGCGCTGGCCGATGACATCGCCTACAACAACCATGACCTTGATGACGGCGTTCGCGCCCGGCTTTTCACGCTGGAGGAAGCCGCTGCCCTGCCGCTGATCGGCGATGCCTATCAGGAGGCGCGGGCAGCCCATCCGAATATCGCCCGCGATCGGATGATCACCGAGACGGTACGGCGGGTCATCAACCGCATGGTGCAGGATGTGGTGGCCGAGGCCGGGCGGCGGATCGCGGCGCTCGATCCTCGCGGGGCGGACGATATCCGCGCGGCGCCGGAGCCGGTGATCGCCTTCTCCGCCCCCATGCAGGAAGCGAACCTGCTGATCCGGGACTTCCTGTTCCACCGCATGTACCGCCACTGGCGGGTGAACCGGGCGATGCAGAAATCGAAGCGCGCCAGCCAGGTGGTGTTCCAACTGCTCCATGGCGGTCCGCAGATGCTGCCGGAGGAATGGCGGGAGCGGGCAGGGGAGCCTGGCTCGCCCCAGGCGGCCCGTGTCGTCTGCGACTACATCGCCGGCATGACCGATCGCTACGCGCTGGAAGAGCATCGGCGGCTGACGGATCCGAACATCCCGGGATAGGGAGGATCGCGGAAGCCGGCGAAGGATTGGACGCGTCACCCTGCCCGAAGGACAAGGCACACCAGCGGATTGCGTTCAGTTTGCGTTCAGTTTCGAACGCAATCCGCTGTCGCCGGGGCAGGAACGCCCTGCCGCGTCCCAGGGCGGTCAGGCCGCTTCCGGGCCCTGCTGCTGCCAGCGGATAGCCGGCCTATCCGGCCACCCGCTCCAGCCCTGCCGCGTCCCGCACTGCCGCGTCCAGTTCCTCCATCCGGAAGGGTTTCTGCAGCAGCTTCAGCACCCCCGGCGGCTTGCCGCCCGGCAGCCCGGCCGCATAGCCGGTGATCATGATGACCGTGAGGTCCGGTCGCCCCCGCCGCGCCACCAGCGCCAGCTCCGCGCCGTTCATCTGTGGCATGGCATAATCGGTCACCATCACCCGCAGGTCGCGCCGCTGGCCGAGTACGATCAGCGCCTCCTCGCCATCGCGCGCCTCGGCCACCTCATGCCCCAGCTCGCGCAGTGCCGCCGCCGTTGCCAGCCGGGCCAGCGCATCGTCGTCCACCAGCAGCAGGCTGCAGCCCAGGCCCGCCACTTCGGGCGGCGTGGCCGGCCCGGCCGGCTGCGTCTCGGGCGCCGGTGCCGCCTGGGCCCGGGGCAGCCAGAGGCTGACCACCGTCCCGCGGCCAGGCCGGCTCTCGATCCGCAGGTCGCCGCCGGATTGTGTGACGAAGCCATGCACCATCGAGAGGCCGAGGCCGGTGCCCTTGCCGACCGCCTTGGTCGTGAAGAAAGGCTCCAGCACCCGCTCCAGCACCTCCGGCGGCATGCCCATGCCGGTATCGCTTACCGATAGCACCACGTAATCGCCTGCGGGCGCGGCGCCCTGCGGCTCGGCCAGGCTGGCATTCCGGGCGCCGATGGTCAGCGTGCCGCCCTGCGGCATGGCGTCCCGGGCGTTGATCGCCAGGTTCAGCATGGCGAGCTCGGCCTGGGTCGGGTCCACCAGGGCGGGGGCGATGTCTGGATCGATTGCCGTCTCGATCGCGACGGGCGCGCCGACCGCCTTCTGCAGCAACTCGCCGACGCCGGCGATCAGCGCGCGCACATCGACCGGCCGCGGCTCCAGCGCCTCCCGCCGGGAGAAGACCATCAATTGCCGCACCAGCTTGGCGCCGCGATCCACCGCCTGCAGGCTGGCATCCAGCACCTTGCGGGAGCTCTCCGGCACCCGCGGCGAGAGCAGGTAGAGCCCGCTGCGGATCGCCTGCAGCAGGTTGTTGAAGTCGTGCGCGACGCCGGCGGTGAGCTGGCCGACGGCCTCCAGCGTCTGGGCCCGGCGCAGCGCTGCCTCGGCCTGCTCGCGCCTTGCGCTCTCGGCGGCCAGCCGGTCGGCGATCTCCCGCCAGCGCCCGGAAGCGCTTCGTTGCTCGCGGTATTTCCGCACCGCCATCAGGGCCATGCCGAGCAGCGCCGTAGCGGCGAGCACGGTATAGGCGCCGAGCAGCCGCATGCGGTCCTGCCAGGCATCCAGCACCGCCGAGGTCTCGATACTGAAGGCGATGTGCAGCGGGTAGTCCTTCACCTGCGCGAAGGCGTTGATGCGCTCCACGCCATCGACCAGGGAGGTGGCGGTGAAGCTGCCCTCGCGCCGCGCCAGGACATGGCGCAGGAAGGGACCTGTCCCGGACAGCCGCTCCGCCTGGGTCGCAACCGGCCAGCGGCTGATCAACTGACCGTCGCTGCGGGCGAGCACGACGATATGGCGGGTGTTGGGGGCGTAGCGCTCCCAGAATTCGGTGAACTGCCCGACCGGCACGCCGATGCGCATGGTGCCGTCGAAGCGGCCATCCGGACCGATGCGCCGACGCGCCAGGGTGACCTGCCGCGGCGCCGTCGGCGATTCCGGCGAAAGGCCGATATGGGTCCAGCCCTGGTGGTCGCGCAGCGCCTTGAACGCCTCCTCGGAGGCGAGGCTGTCACCCGGTGCTGCCGGGAAGCGGCTGGTGGTCATCCGCACCCGGCCCTCGGCATCCGCCAGGGTGATGTCGGTTGGCTGGCCCAGATCCGCCGCGACACGCAGCAGATAGGTCCAGAGCCGGCCGTCGCCGCTGATCTCCTCCCAGGGCCGTCCCTCGGTCTGGCGGATCACCTCGGAGAGGACCAGCTCATTGGTCTCCAGCACGCGGGCCGCATGCTCATGCAGCACGGCCGTGGTGCGTCCCGCGGTGCGCTCGGCCTCCGCGAGTGCATGGCCGCGCTCGCTCCAGGCCGTCCAGGCGAAGAGGGCGAGAGGGAGCAGCACCGAGAGGCCAAGCAGCAGGAGGTGCACCGGCGCCTGGCGGACAGGACGTTCCCCGGCCCGGGCAGGCATTGCGGCCATGTCCTCGGTGCGATCCGTGGCCCGGTTGCAGAACATGGTATACGTTCTAGCAGTAACGCCCCTGTGTGCAAGGGTAATCGCAGGGCGTGGGCAGCCGTCTGCAGTTGCGCGGAAGTGGCGCAGGCCGCCGCGCATGGTCCGATCGGCCGGGCCTGGGCGGGCAACAGGCTCCGCGGTGCCGCGTTGTCGCCCGGCATCACGAGAAGCGAGACGCCCAGAATGAGTGATTTTCTTTCCGGCCGCTCCGGCGGCGGTCTGGCCGGCGGACTGTCCGGGGGCGTGAAAATGGCGGCCATTGCGCTGCTGGTTCATCAGCTCATGAAACATTCGCGTACCGAGTCCGGTGCTGCCTCACAGCAGGGCGGCGGGCTCGGTGGGCTGCTGGGTGGGCTGCTCGGTGGCGGCGGCTCCACGGCGCCGGCTTCCGGCCAGGGTGGCGGGCTCGGCGGGCTGCTCGGTGGCGGCTCCACCGCGCCGACCTCCGCCCAGGGTGGCGGCCTGGGCGGGTTGCTCGGAGGGGCCGCGGGCGGCGGGCTCGGGGGGCTGCTGGGTGGCCTCGGGGGCCTGCTCGGCGGGTTGCGCACCCAAGGTCTGGACCAGCACGTCGATTCCTGGGTCGGGTCCGGGCCGAACCGCGCCGTCTCGCCGGAGGAACTCGCGCGTGGTTTCGATCCGCAGGAACTGGACGAGGCCGCCCGGCAGGCGGGGACCGATCGCGGCACCCTGCTGCAGGAACTCAGTGCCATGCTGCCGCAGGCAGTGGACCGGATGACGCCCCAGGGCAGGGTGCCGCAGCACGAGCAGGAACTGGGCGGTGGCGGCCTCGGCGGGCTGATCGGCAGCCTGCTCGGCGGCCAGCCCGGCGCCGGACCCGATCGCGGCTTCGGGCGGTAACGGCACCTTGCCCTGCCGCGGGCCGCGGGAACGTCTGCGGCCGCCTGCTGTTGTCGCCCGGTCATGTGGGCCCCTCGCAACGGCGGCGGGCACGCGGCAGCAGGTGAGGATGCGGGGATGAGCGACAGCAGGATGCCTGGCGATCCGGCGAAGCCAACGGTGAAGGGCGAGGCAACCGTCGTCGCCGGCCAGCTTCGGGAGGAGGCGGCCGGCGCGGCCGCGGACATCAGATCCGAGGCCACCGGCGTGGCGGAAGCCGCGAAGGACCGCGCCATGGGCTTCGCCGAGGAGCAGAAGCGCGTCGGTGCCGACCAGGCGGAGGGGCTGGCGCGCGCCGTCCACGGCGCGGCCGACCAGTTGCAGGAGAGCTCCCCCCAGATCGCCCGCTATGTCCATGACGCCGCCTCGGCCATGGACGGGCTGGCCCGCAACCTGCGTGACAGCAGCCCGGGGCAGCTGATGGGACAGATGGAGGATCTTGCCCGCCGCCAGCCCGTCGCCTTCTTCGGCGCCGCCGTGCTGGCGGGCTTCGCCCTGGCGCGCTTCGCCAAGAGTTCGGCCGAGGAGGCGCGCTACGGCAGCGGCTCGTTCGGCCATGCGCAGCCCGGCCGGCATGCGGATGGCGCGATCGGCGGCGGCCGCGTCGTGCCGCACTCCACCGCTGCGGGAGCGCCCGGCTGGGTGCAGGCGGGCCCGGACGATGCACCCCGGCCGGCGACCGTCGCCGCCGCCTCGCTCGGTGGCGCTGCGGCGCGGACCCAGGCGCAGGCCGGCCAGACCAGTCCCGTCAAGGACGCCGGCTAGAGGAGGATCGACATGCCTTCTGACAACGCCCGCATGCCCGAGCGGGACCGCAGCGTGACCGACCTGTTCGGCAGCGCCATCAGCCAGATTTCGACACTCTTTCGCAAGGAAATCCAGCTCGCCCGCGCCGAGATGGGCGAGAAGCTCGGCGAGGCCACTAGTGCCGTCACGCCTCTCGCGGCGGGCGGCGGCATGCTGGTCGGTGCGCTGATCCTGCTGCTCTTCGCGCTGGCCTCGCTGCTGGTGCATTTCGGCGTGCCGACCGGCTGGGCGCAGCTGATCGTCGGCCTGTTCGCCGCGATCGTTGGCTACGGGCTGATCCGTAGCGGCCTCGCGCAGCTGAAGACCTCCAACCTCGTGCCAAGCCGCACGACCGAGCAACTGTCCCGCGACGCGCAGGTGGCGAAGGAGCAGGTACGATGAGCATGAGCGATACCGATCCCGGCGCGCGCTCCAGCGCGGAGATTGAGCGCGAGGTGGAGGAGACCCGCGCCGGCCTGACCGACACGCTGGACGAACTGCGCGAGCGCGCCTCGCCCGCCCAGCTCTTTGAGCAGGCGGTGGATTACGTCCGCAGCTCGGGCGGCAATGAATTCGCGCGCAATCTCGGCCAGCAGGTGCGGGACAACCCGCTCCCGCTGCTGCTGATCGGCGCCGGCATCGGCTGGCTGATGATGGCGGGCAGCCGCCCGGCAGCCGCATCGGCGACCATGCCCTCCTCCAGTCGCATGACAGGCGCGGGCATGACGGGCGGCAGCCGCATGGTCGGGTCCGGCGGCACGCGCGTGCGCGTCTATGGCGAGGAAGGGCAGTCGCTCACCGGGCGCGCCTCCTCTGCCATGGGCAGCGCGCGGGACAGTGTTGCCGGCGCAGCCGACCAGGCGATCGACAGGGCTGGCCAAGCCTATCGCGGCGCGGCGGATGCGGCTTCCTCCGCCGCGGAGAGCGTCCGCGAGACCGCGGGATCGGTGGCGGACAGCCTGCGGGGCGCGGCCTCCATGGCCGCTGATCGCGCCGCCGAGACCGGGCAGGAGATCCGGGCGCAGGCCGGCGAGATGGGTGAGCAGGCGCGCCAGGGCGTGACCTGGCTGATGCGGGAGCAGCCGCTGGTGCTGGGCGCGATCGGCGTGGCGCTGGGCGCCGCCGTCGGGGCGCTGCTGCCGGGGACCGAGGCCGAGGACCGGCTGATGGGCCAGACCCGCGACGCCGTGGCGGACCGGGTGCAGGCAACGGCCCAGGAAGGCTATGAACGGGTGAAGGAGCGTGCGGGCGAGCATCTGGAGCGCGCCCAAGCGGCCGTCGGACAGGCGACGGACCAGGCCGGCGGCGGGGGTGGGTTTGGCGCGGCCCTGACCGAGGCGGCACGCGAGGTCCGGCATGCGGCGCGCGACGCGGCGCAGGATATCGCCGGCGAGGCACGCGGCGCCATGCAGGGCGGCGAGGACAAGCCGCGGCGCGAGGAGGGACCGGCCGCCACGCCAACGCCGCCGGCCTCGCCGCGCATCGGTCCGGTGTGACCTCCTGCCCTCCCTTCGCCGCCTTTCGCGGCGAAGGGAGGGAGCCGGCGGGTGCCTCATATCACCCTGGCCATGGCAGGCCGCGGACCGGCACGAGCCGCCCAATGTGCCGTAGCGGATCGGCGCGTTCTGTCGTGAACGCGATCCTCTGTCGCCATCCGGGAAGCACGGGTGCCGTACGGTGGCGAAGCCCGGGTCCGGGGGCATGTCACCGAAGGCGTGACGCGGCGGCTGCCGCACCGCCGGATCGCAAGGCACCAGTTATCTGTTTATTTGTCGGGGTGTGCTGCGCCGTGAGGACGGGCCGCCTTGTGCACGCTTGCGCCATCCTGCCTTCCTGGTCGTGCCCCGCGCCGCCTCCGCGCGTTGAGCGCATCCGGCCCCCGCGGAGGACTCTTGCTACCCATGCTGCACGCCGAACCGGAAGGCCTGCTCGCCGCGCGCCTAGTGGAGGCCGCACTGGCGGCAGGCCCCGCCGGCACGCTCTTCCTCGCCCGCAGCGAGACGCGGGCCGCCCGCCTGCATCGCGCGGCGGCCGCGCTGGCCCCGAATGGGATGGCCGTGCTGCTGCTGCCCGGCTGGGATTGCCTGCCCTATGACCGCGTCTCCCCGAGCCGCGGCATTATGGGACGGCGCATGGTGGTCCTGGCCGCGCTCGGCGGACCGCCCGAGGGGCCTCGCCTGCTGATTGCCTCGGCCGAGGCGGCCTCGCAGCGCCTGCCCTTGCATGCCGAGGCGTCGCTGCATCTGGAACGTGGCGCGCCCTTTGAGGCGGAGGCCCTCCGCCTCGCCCTGCTCCGCCTCGGCTACGGGTTGGAGGAGCAGGCGAACGAGCCCGGCGAGGCGGCGCTGCATGGCGGCGTGCTCGACCTTTTCCCCGCCTTTGCGCTCGGTGATCACGCCTGGCGCATCCGGCACGAGGCAGGCCGGATCGAGGCGATCCAGCGCCTCGACATCCTGACCCAGCGCAGCCTGGAGGAGGAGACGGAGGCGCTGGCCATCGGTCCGGCCTCCGAACTGGTGCTGCCGAGGGGCGATGCCCTGGTCGAGGCCCGCCCGCCGGGGCTGGAGCATGCGCTGCCCGTCTGGCACCCGGAACTGGTCGCGCCCCTGGCGCTGCTGCCGGAGGCCCGGGTGATCCTGGATGAGGGCAGCGAGGAGGCCCTGGCACGCCGCCGGGCGGAGATCGCCGAGGCCTTCCGCACCCGCATCACCCTCCGCCCGCCACGCGAGGGGGAGCCACAACTGCCGCCGCCCGAGGCGCTCTTCCTGGACGAAACCGCCTGGGCGGCCGCGCTGGGCGGCCGTGAGCCGATGCAGGTGCTGCCGGCCGGGGACGAGCCCGCCGCGCCGCCGCGCTTCGCCACGCAGCCCGAGCCGGAGGAGGCCTTCCTCGCCTATGCCGAGGCGCAGCTCGCCAGGGGCCGGCGCCTGGCCATCGCCGGTGGCATCGGCCGCGGCGCGCGCCGGCTGGCCCGGCGCGCGGCAGAGGAACTCCGCGCCGAACCCCGCCCGGTCGCGGACTGGCCCGCCCTACTGCGCACCCCGCCCGGCAGCCTGGCCCTGCTCCCGGCGCCGGCCGACCTGCCGGGCTTCGAGGCGGAGGAGGCCGTGCTGGTCCCCTTCGCCGCCATCCGCCCGGGCGGCGGCGCCTCCGCGCAGCAGCGCAGCGACCAGGGCGCCGAGGCGCTGATCGAGGCGAGCGCGACACTTGCCCCGGGCGATGCCGTCATCCATCTCGATCACGGGCTTGGTGCGCTGCGCGGCGTGGAGGCGGTGGATACCGGCGAGGCGCGGGTCGATTGCCTCCGCCTCGACTACGCCGATGGCAGCCGGCTGGTGCCATTCGACGAACTGGACCGGCTCTGGCGCTATGGCGCGACGGCGGAGGGGCTGAGCCTCGATCGCCTGGAGGGCAGCGGCTGGGCGAAGCGCCGGAAGGAGGCCGAGGCCGAGGTGGCGAAGAGCGCCCGCCAGTTGCTGGCGCTGGTGCAGGCGCGGGAGGCGGCGCGCGCCCCGGTGCTGCGGCCGGACAAGGCGCGCTTTCCCCGCCTGGTCGCGCGCTTTCCCTTCGAGCCTACCGCCGACCAGGCGGCGGCGACTGGGGCGGTGCTGGACGACCTCGCCTCGGGCCGGCCAATGGACCGGCTGGTCTGCGGCGATGTCGGCTTCGGCAAGACCGAGGTCGCGCTCCGCGCCATCGCGGTCGCGGCCTTCGCCGGCAGGCAGGCGGCGCTGCTGGCGCCGACCACCGTGCTGGTGCGCCAGCACCTGGAGACGCTGCGCCGGCGCTTCGAGGGCTTCGGACTGCGGATCGAAATGCTGTCGCGCCTGACGCCGCCGGCCGAGGCGAAGGCGGTGCGTGCCGGCCTCGCCAGCGGCGAGGTGCAGATCGTCGTCGGCACCCAGGCCCTCGCCTCGAAGGCGGTGCGCTTCGCCGATCTCGGCCTGCTGGTGGTGGATGAGGAGCAGCGGCTGGGTGCCAGGCAGAAGGCGCAACTCAAGGCCCTGCGCGGGCGCGAGGGGCTGCATGTGCTGACGCTCACCGCCACACCGATCCCGCGCACCTTGCAGGCGGCGCTGGTCGGCCTGCGCGACCTCAGCGTCATCGCGACGCCGCCGGCGCGGCGCCAGCCGGTCCGTACCCTGCGCGCGCCGCTGGACGATGCGCTGCTCGCCCAGGCGCTGCGGCGCGAGGAGCGGCGCGGCGGGCAGAGCTTCGTCGTTTGCCCGCGCATCGAGGACATCGCGCCCATGCGGGCCCGCATCGCCGGCCTGCTGCCGGAGCTTTCCCTGATCGAGGCGCATGGCGACATGCCGGCCGCTGAGATGGACGAGGCAATGGTGCGCTTCGCCGATGGCGGGGCCGATGTGCTGCTCTCGACCAATATCGTCGAGACCGGGCTCGACGTGCCGCGGGCGAACACCATGCTGGTCTGGCGGGCGGACCGCTTCGGCCTCTCGCAGTTGCATCAGCTGCGCGGCCGCGTCGGGCGTGGCCGGGCACGCAGCGTCATCTACCTGCTGACCGATCCGGCCACCAGGCCGGCGCCGGCCACCATCAGGCGGCTGAAGACACTGGAGGCGCTGGACCGCATCGGCGCGGGCTTCGCCATCAGCGCACGCGACCTCGACCTGCGCGGTGCCGGCGAGCTGCTGGGCGAGCAGCAGGCCGGCCATATGCGGCTGGTCGGGATGGAGCTGTACCGCCACCTGCTGGACCGCGCCCTCGCCAGGGCGCGCGGGGAGGCGCCGCCGGAGGCCTGGAGCCCCGCCATCACCCTCGGCGTCGATGCCTATGTGCCGGAGGCGCATATCCCGGAGGAGGCATTGCAGGTCGATATCCATGCCCGCCTCGGCCGCGCGCTGCGGGCCGGCGACCTGGCGGCGGTGGAGGCGCTGGAAGACGAGCTGGAGGACCGCTTCGGCGAGGCGCCCGAGCCGCTGCGCAACCTGTTCGACCTGGCGCGGCTTTCGGCGCGCTGCCGGCAACTGGGCATCGCGAAGCTGGAAGTGGGGCCGGAGGCGGCGGCGGCCACGCCGCGCGGGACGGTGCCCCAAACGGAAACGGTCGCGGCGGCGCCGCTGGAGCGCCGCGGCGAGCGGCTGCTGCTGCGCCGCCCCGGCGCGACGCCGGCCGACCGGCTGGCGAATGCGGCGGCGCTGCTGGCCGCGCTCGCCCCGAGCCGCCGCAGGCGCGCCGCCTGATGAGGACGCGCGCCGCGCCTCAGGCCATGCGCTCATAGACCAGGTGCAGGGCCCCCTTGGGCTTCGCCTCGCACCGCAGCAGCCGCAGCGTCACCTCCGGCGTGCCGGCGGGAAACAAGGGAATCCCGTCGCCCAGCACCACGGGGATCAGCGCCATCTCCAGCAGGTCCAGCCGGCCGATGGCGAGCATGGATCGGATCACCTGGCCGCCACCAAAGAGCCAGACCCGGCCATACCCGCAGGCTTCCATCTCCGCCGCGATGGCGGCGATGTCGCCCGCGCGCGCCACCACGCCCGGCGGCGCATCCGGCAGAGCGCGGCTGGTGAGGACGACCGTCGGCTTCCCGGCATAGGGCCAGTCGCCCATGCGCCGGACGGCATCATAGCTGCTGCGGCCCATCAGGATGGCGTCCACCCCGGCGAGGAAGGCGCCGAAGCCGAAATCCTCCGCCGGGTAGTCCGCCGCCAGCCAGTCCTCCACACCGCCATCGGGCCGGGCAATCCGGCCATCCAGCGAGACGGCGATGTGGCAATGCCAGATGGTTCCGCCCAAGACCAAGTCCTCCCCGCCATGCCGACCCGGCCCGGCACTTCGGGCCAGGGGGGCGTGGATGCGTCATGCCAGCGGCCCCGATCATTGACCCCTGCAGCGCGGGCGCCAGCCCGCCGCACATGCGGCGCTCCTGCCTGGATGCCGTCACGCATCCGGGCCGCCGGTCTCAGACTTGGCTCATGACGTCCTGACCTGCGGCCCGCGGAGCGGGCCGAGCGCGCGAAGGCGCGCCGCGGCCAATGCCGCGAAGCCAAGGCCCGGAGGGCCGCCGGCGTTTG
>JAESGY010000354.1_pt1 | contig 23593 bp, 24 predicted proteins | sample 9269841 | NCBI WGS metagenome assembly JAESGY01 (sample SAMN17022865, study PRJNA683097) | algae metagenome | isolation source: Spirirestis rafaelensis WJT71-NPBG6 and co-occurring heterotrophs from... | place: USA: Pinto Wells, Joshua Tree National Park, Colorado Desert, CA | collected 2006-08-15
TCGGTCGGCACGCCTCAATCAAGGGCTCCAGAAGGGCCCATTGTGCATCGCTGAGCATTGCTCCACCTCATCCCGGAGGAACAAAACGCAAGACGATCCAATCAGTTCAAGCGACAACACACCCTAGGTGGCAGACCTGACATTCAGCGCAAGTTGGCGGAAACACTCCACGTAGTGAGCGTAGACATCAATAGATTCACTCTTGACGCGAGCTTCGGCGATTTTTTTGACGGCGAGCGCTTCAGGCCTCATCCTCTTGGAGGATATGAGAGGTGCTTGCGGGACTCTATTCAAAATATAGACAAGCTCTGGCACAGATATCATCGGCGGCCATACAATGTCGGAAACGAAAATGATCGATCCTAAGGAAAAGAGAGCAGACTTTTTGCTCGAAATGTATAAACAGATGTTGAACGACATCAATCGCCATATCATGGTTATTTGGCAATCAATTACAGTACTCGCTGCGACACTTTCTTTATTTTCCTTACTCAAAGATAACATAATACAAAGGGAGATAGTAATAAGCGTCATAACAATGGCATCTTTTTGGTCATGGGGACATGTAATAGATGCTTCCTATTGGTACAATAGAAACCTGGCAATTATTGCCAATATTGAACGGCTATTCCTTGAGAGAGAAGATCTCCGACGCGTACATTATTATTTCGGCTCTCATCGCAAAACCAATAACATGATTTTTCATTTAAAGATGCAGAGAGCACTTGCATGGGGAGTTCTACTGGTAGCATGGCTAACATATCTAGATACGAACATTTATTCTAAATTACTTTCCAATACATGGACTTGGACCGAGCTTACACCAGTGGTGGTTACAATACTTGGATTAGGATTCATTATTTATGTCAGTAGTAATCGTCGTAAATCATATGAAAATTTCATAGAAAATTCTCCTGGAATTTCCGTGGATGCTTCTATCGTACGATACGGCACGGGACATCAGCCCTACGAAAACAAAGCATGAGCTCTATCAAGCTCACCCTCGTCGTTGCCGTCGCGCTCATCGACACGGACAACCGCATCCTTCTGGCGCAGCGCCCGGAGGGAAAGCAGCTGGCCGGCCTGTGGGAGTTTCCCGGCGGCAAGGTGGAGGCGGGCGAACGGCCCGAGGAGACCCTGATCCGCGAGCTGCGGGAGGAGCTCGGCATCCAGGTGAAGGAGCCCTGCCTCGCGCCGCTCACCTTCGCTAGCCACGCCTACGAGGCCTTCCACCTTCTCATGCCGCTCTATGTGTGCCGCCGCTGGGAGGGCTTCGTGCAGCCCCTGGAGGGGCAGGCCCTGAAATGGGTGAGGCCCGGGGACCTGCGCGCCTTTCCCATGCCCCCGGCGGACGAGCCGCTGATCCCGTTCCTCACCGATCTCCTCGGGGTCTGAGCCCATCATGACAACGACCCAAGCGGGCGCACCCCTTGCGGACCCTGCCCCGACGCCCGGCTTCATCGTCTCCCGGCTTCTCGCCTGCTCGGTCCTGTGGGCGAGCAGCTTCCTGTTCATCAAGCTCAGCGGCGACCTCAACCCCTTCGTGCTGGCGGCCGCCCGCGGCGTCATCGGCGGGGCGTCCCTGGCGCTGTGGTTCGCGGTTCAGGGGAAGAGCATCCTGCCCCAGCGCCATGAATGGCGGATCTGGGCCATCCTCGGCACCTTCAACGGCTGGCTGCCCAACGTGCTTCTCGCCTATGCGCTCACCCAGATCACCACGGCCACCGCCGCCATGATCCAGGCCTCCTCCCCGCTCATCGTCGCCCTGCTGTCCCATGCCCTCTTCGCCGACGAGAGGCTGACGCCGCGGCGGCTGGTCGGCGTCGTGGTGGGCTTTGCCGGAATGGGCATCCTCATCGGCCCCGCCGCCCTGCCGGAGAGCGGGATCAGCACCACGGGCGTGCTCACCATGCTGGCCATCGCCTGCAGCTACGCCGTCGCCAATGTCTATGTCCGAACCGTGAAGCAGGCCGAGCCCGCCCGGCTGGCCCTGGGCCAGCAGATCTGCTCGGGGTTTGCCGCGACGACGCTGGCCCTGGTTCTGGCGGGCCCCTCGGCCTTCATGCCCGTTCCGGCGCACCTCCCGCCGCTGGTCGCGCTCGGCGCCGCCGCGACGGCTCTGCCGGTGGTCCTGTTCATGACCCTGATCCGCCGCACCGGCCCGACCCGCGCATCGATGGTGGGCTATCTGATGCCGGTCTGGACCGCCGTCCTGGCGGTGCTGTTCCTCAGGGAGACCATCGGGCTCCGGGAGGTTCTCGGCGGCGCGGTGGTGCTCGCGGGCGTCGCCCTGGTGTCCTTCACCGGCCGCCTGCGGGCATCCCGCTAGGCCGTGAACTCCTCGATGGCGTCGACCTTGTTGGGATAGAAGGCCACGTGCCCGGCGATCCCTCCGACGGACGCAAAGGGCTCCTCGTAGCTCCAGGCCGCGTTCTCCCGCACCAGCCCGCCCCCGCTGACGGTGAAGTGCACCGCATCGCCCTTGTAGGGGCAGTGGGTCCGGTGCTGCGTGGCGTCCAGCAGGTCCATGCGAACGTCCCCCCGGGGGATGTAGAGCACCGGCGGGAGCCTGGCCTCCTGAAGGGTCAGAGCCTGCGTGGTCTCCGCCACGATGAAGCCGCCGAGCATCACCCGGATGCGGTGCGGATTCGGCGTGATCGTGATGGGATGATCCGGCCCGGGCTCTTTCATGATGATCTCCAGAACATGTCCCAGGGACAAGTAGAGCGGCCCCCTCGCGGCCCAAGAGGGCCTGCGAGGATCACTCCTTCCTGTCGTCCGAAGGGGCGCTCTTCGCGCCGAGGGCATCGGCCAGGCGCATCTTGGCGGAGCCGGGGCGCAGGGGCTTCTGCTGGCTCTCGTGGGGGGCCCAGCCGGAGAGCCAGACGATCTCGAAGGTGGCCCGCACCCGGCCGTCCGGATCGGCGAAGCGCTCCACATAGATCTCCGCCGCCCGCAGCAGGGTGGCCTTGCGCAAGGGGGTCCTCCTCCGGTCGTTCAGGGCGTTCGTGAGGCCCATGCGGCGCAGGTCGCGCATGAGCCCGAAGGGGCTGGCGTAGCGCACGTGAAAAATGTCGGAATCCGTCACCGGCAGGGCAAAGCCCGCCCGCTGGAGCAGGCCCCCGACGTCGCGCAGGTCCGCGAAGGGAGCCACGCGAGGGCTGGCGCCGCCCTCGAGCTCGCCCTCGGCCTGGGCAAAGGCCTGGCGCAGCTCGGCGAGGCTGCCGCCGCCGAGCAGGGCCGCCACGAGCAGGCCGTCGGGCTTGAGGGCGCGGCGGATCTGGATCAGCGCGCCGGGCAGGTCGTTTACCCCCTGCAGGGCGAGAAGCGACACCGCCAGATCGAAGGCCTCGCCTCCGAACGGCAGGCGCTCCTCGTCCCCGAGGACGCCGCCCGGCTCCCATACGGGGGACAGGCGCACCACGGTTCCGGCCCGCCCGCTCCGGCGCAGGGCCTCGGCGGCGGCCGGCGTGGGCGTTCCCACGTCGAGCGCTAGGGGAAAGGTCCGCAGCACCGCGGAGAGCCGCTCCTCCAGGTCCTCCACGGCGCGGTCGAGGAGAAAACCCGCATAGCCTTGAGCGAGCGCCCGCGACAGGCGGCGGCGGACGAGGGGGCGGTCGAAAACCAGAGGCGTGCTCATCAGGCGCTCGATATGGCGTGAGACGGCCGCCAGGCCAAGGGGTTTTCGAGAGCCATCGCCTCCTGGGCATGGTGTGTCGAGTACGGCCCTTCCTGCCCCTCTCCTTGTGGGGAGGTTAGGAAGTTCGACCGGGTGAGGCAGTCGAAGAGTGAGGCGCTGTAGAGACCTATGAGCTTTTCCTCTGAGTGGAGAGCTTTGACCCTGCGACCCCCACCCTTTGTCCCTCCCCGCAAGGGGGAGGGAAGAGCGCGCTCTATCCTGCACGCGATCCCCTTCCCTCGCCTGCGGCTCGCCGGGGATGACACTCTCCGGTGTCACCACGTCATGGCCGGGCTTGTCCCGGCCATCCCGATGAGAGAACTGCAGCGCCATCCGGATCGGGATCACCGGCACAAGGCCGGTGATGACAAGCAGAGTGTCATTCCCGGCCGGAGAGGGCGCAAGCCCTCGCAGGGGAAGGGAATCCCTGGCTCGGAGCCACGCCCCCTTTCCCCTCCCCCTTGTGGGGAGGGTTAGGGTGGGGGTGTGAGCGATAGCCTCTGAAGGTCCGGTGCAAACACCCCCACCTCCACCTCCTCCCCACCGCAAGTCGGGTGTTCCCGACTTGCGCCAGCAAGAGCCCATCTCAGGCAAGCCTGAGATGGGTGGGGAGGAGAGCCGGTCGCGCAAGCCCGGGTTGGCCGACATCCCTCTCCTCCAAAAGCCTGTAGCGCCTTTCCGGCCCGGTTCGGCTAAGCTTGGCCCATGAACATGTCTCTCGAAGCCGAGCGGGGCCGGCTGAACTCCCGTGTCCGTCAGGGCGCGCGGGACGCCTGGCGCTTTGCCCTCGGCCTGATCTATCCCCCCGCCTGCATCGCCTGCCAGGCGGCCACGGGGGAGCCTCATGCGCTCTGCGCCTCCTGCTGGTCCGGCATCCGCTTCATCGAGCGCCCCTATTGCGAGCGGCTCGGGACGCCCTTTGCGGTGGACCTGGGCCTGCCGCTGCTCTCGCCCGCCGCCATCGCCGATCCGCCGGTCTTCGGGCGCGCCCGGGCCGTGGCCGAGTACGACGGGACGGCGAGCGCCCTGGTGCACCGGCTCAAATACGGCGACCGGCCCGAACTCGCCCGGGCCCTGGGCCGGATGATGGTCCGCGCCGGGGCTGAGCTCCTGGCGGAAGCGGACGTGATCGTGCCCGTTCCCCTCCACCGCTGGCGGCTGTGGCGGCGGCGCTTCAACCAGGCCATGGCCCTGGCCCGGGTGGTCGCGGCGGAAAGCGGCGCGCCCTGCGATCCGTTTCTCCTGGCCCGGGTCAGGCACACCCGCCGGCAGGTCGGGCTCACCAAGGCGCAGCGGCAGGAGAACCTGCAGGGGGCGTTCCGCGTCCCCGCCGAGGCGCGGGCGCGGCTGAAAGGCAGGCGCGTCCTGCTGATCGACGACGTGCTGACCACGGGCGCGACCGCGAATGCCGCCGCCCGCGCCCTCCTGCGGGGCGGAGCAGCCTCCGTGGACGTTCTCGCCTTCGCGAGAGTTGTGACAGACGCCTGAGTCTTCCTATATCTTCCCTGCCACGGAGATCTGCCCCATGCCGTCCATCACGATCTACACGAAAGGCTGGTGCCCCTATTGCGGCGCCGCCAAGAAGCTGCTCGACGAGAAGGGCGCCGCCTTCACCGAGATCGACATCGAGAAGAAGCCCGAGGCCCGGGCGGAGATGATCCGGAAGGCCGGCGGCCGGTCCACGGTGCCGCAGATCTTCATCGGCGAGCGCCATGTGGGCGGCTGCGACGACCTTTACGCCCTTGACGACAGGGGCCAGCTTGAGCCCCTCCTGCAGGCCTGACGGAGAACGAATTCCATGAACCCCACCCGCTTCACAGCCGCCTGCATCCAGATGCGCTCCGGGCGCGACGTCCTGAAGAACCGCGACGATGCGGTGGCCCTCGTGCGCGAGGCCGCAGCCCAGGGCGCGGATTTCGCCCAGACCCCCGAGATGACCTCCCTTGTCTGCCGGGACCGGGCCGAATTGTTCGCCAAGGTGGGCCCCGAGGCGCAGGACCCGGTTCTCGCGGCCCTGCGGGAGGTGGCGCGGGAGCGCGGCCTCGTGGTGCATCTCGGCTCCCTTGCGGTGAAGGACGGCGACAGGATCGCCAACCGCTCCTTCCTCATCGGCCAGGACGGCGAGATCGTCGCCTCCTACGACAAGATCCACCTCTACGACGCGGACCTGCCCAACGGGGAGAGCTGGCGGGAATCGGCCACCTATACGGGCGGCGGCCGGGCAGTGCTGGCGGAGACGCCCTGGGGCCTTCTCGGCATGACCATCTGCTACGACGTGCGCTTCGCCGCCCTCTACAAGGCGCTGGCGGAGAACGGCGCGGCCTTCCTGTCGGCTCCGGCCGCATTCACCCGGCAGACCGGCGAGGCCCATTGGCATGTGCTCCACCGGGCGCGGGCCATCGAGACCGGCTCCTTCATGATCTCCGCCGCCCAAGGAGGCCTCCATGAGGACGGGCGCGAGACCTTCGGCCATTCCCTCATCGTCGACCCCTGGGGCCGGGTGCTGGCGGAAGGCGGCACGGAGCCGGGCGTGGTCCTGGCCGAGATCGACGTGAGCCTCGTGGCCGACGCCCGGGGACGCATCCCCACCCTGAGGAACGCCCGCTCCTTCACGGTGGAGACGGTCTCGGCCAAGGCCCCGCTGCGGCGGGCGGCCAATGCCTGAAGCCTTGGCCCTGACGCGCCTCATCCCCATCTTGAGAAGGACATGATCAAGTACGCCCTCGCCTGCGAGCAGGCCCACGAGTTCGAGAGCTGGTTTCCCTCAAGCGAAGCGTTCGAGACGCAGCGCAAGCGCGGCTTCGTGACCTGCCCCTATTGCGACTCGGCCAGGGTCGAGAAGCAGGTCATGGCGCCCTCGGTCGCCCGCAAGGACAAGCTGCCGGACGCTCCGGCGCCGGGCCCCCAGCCGGTCGCTGTTCTCTCGGACAGGGAACAGGAGATCCGCGCGGCCCTGCGGGCCCTGCGCGACCACGTGATGAAGAACGCCGAGAATGTCGGCAAGGGCTTCGTGGAAGAAGCCCGGAAGATGCATTACGGTGAAGCGGAAGAGCGTTCCATCTACGGCGAGGCCGATCTGGCGGAGGCCCGGGCGCTGCTGGAGGAAGGCATCGACGTGCTGCCGCTGCCGGTGGTTCCGGACGACAGGAACTAGGGCTGCGGCATGAGCCCGAATCTCATGGCGGCAGTCGAGGGATGCTACCGGGTCTTTGCGGAATACGGCAAAAGCTCCGACCTCGACTTCGCGGCGCAGGTCGGCATGAGGGAGGCGGAGCGCATCCGCATGAAGCGGGACATCATGACAAGCCCGCTGCGCACGCTGACACCGGACTTGGCTTTCGCCTATATCGACTCCATCGATGCGGCTCATTATGACGGCGGCTATCGAGCAGACGAGTTTCGCTGCTTCCTCCCAAGGGCTCTCGAACTCATTGCCGCGAAGGCACCCGGAAGCGGTTGGGCACTGGAGTGCATCATGCGGGCTCTGAGCCGGGCCAATGCCAGGCAGCTTTGGCCTGCCCCTGAGATCGAGGCCGTCGATCGTCTCGTGAGCCTGCTCGACGACGACCTCCTCTGGGGGGTTTCGGATATCCGAGCCTGCCCTCCATCGGTTCCTCAGGACTGAGGCGGAGCGGCGTTTGGCGGTTTTCTTCACCAGCGACACCCATTTCGGCGATCCCCGCGTGCTGCGGATCGACAAGCGCCCGTTCAAGACCATCCCCGAGCACGACGAGGCGCTGATCGCCCATTGGAACGGGACCGTCTCGGCCGAGGACGAGGTCTGGCACCTGGGGGATTTCGCCCTGCATGTGCGCCCGGAGCGGATCGACGAGCTGCTCGGCCGGCTCAACGGCCGCAAGCATCTGATCACCGGCAACAACGACGGCGCGGCGACCCTTGCGGCGAAGGGCTGGGAGAGCGTGCAAGCCTATGCCGAGCTTCACCTGGACGACCATGCCCTGGTGATGTGCCATTACGCCTTCCGCACCTGGAAGAACATGGGCCGCGGCTGGATCGACCTGCACGGCCATTCCCACGGCAAGCTCAAAGCCCAGACCCGGCAATACGACGTGGGCGTGGACGCCTGGGACTACCGCCCGGTCACCCTTGAGACGGTGCTGGGCGCCAGGCGCCGCCGGATGCCCGCCCGAAGCGCCTGATCCGGCAGGGTTCCTCCCGGTTTTGTCATCGCAAACCCGGCATTGAGCGCTTTATTCCTGAACCATTCGCCTTAAGACCGGTTCTGGTCATAGGGGATAGGAATGGATCAGAGCACAGGCGAGGTCAGGCCGGAGCGGCGCATCTCATTGATGCGGCGCTTTTTCGATAATGAAGCCTCCGGCGGCATCATCCTGATGGCCGTGACAGTGGTGGCTCTCTCGATAGCCAACTCGCCCCTGGCCGACGCCTATTTCGCCGTTCTGAAAACCTACATGTTCGGCCTCAGCGTGCTCCACTGGATCAACGACGCCCTCATGGCGGTGTTCTTCCTGCTGGTGGGCCTGGAGATCAAGCGCGAGATGCTGGACGGCCAGCTCTCCACATGGCCGCGCCGGATCCTGCCCGGGGTCGCGGCCCTGGGCGGCATGGTGGCGCCGGCCCTGGTCTATCTCGCCTTCACCTGGAGCGAGCCGAACCTCCGTTCCGGATGGGCGATTCCCGCCGCCACCGACATCGCCTTCGCGCTGGGCGTTCTGGCGATCCTCGGCTCGCGGGTGCCCGCCTCCCTCAAGATCTTCCTCACGGCGCTTGCCATTCTCGACGATCTCGGCGCCATCATCATCATCGCGATCTTCTACACGGGCGAGCTCTCCCTGACGATGCTGGGCGCGGCGGCCCTGTGCATCGCCGTTCTGGTGGCCTTCAACCGCTTCGGCGTCACCGCCCTCCTGCCCTATCTGGTCCTGGGCGCGGTCCTGTGGTTCTTCGTGCTGAAGTCGGGCATCCACGCCACCCTCGCGGGCGTAGCGCTCGCCCTGACCATCCCGCTCCAGCCCCATCCGAAGAAGACCAGGGCGGAGGATGCGCCCCTCCACCGGCTCGAACATGCCCTCCACGGGTGGGTGGCCTTCGGCATCATCCCGATCTTCGGCTTCGCCAATGCGGGGGTGTCCCTGTCGGGGCTGACCCCTGATGCGCTCCTGAGCCCCCTGCCCCTGGGCATCGCCCTCGGCCTGTTCCTCGGCAAGCAGATCGGCGTCTATGGCTTTGCCTGGACGGCGATGCGTCTCGGCCTGGCCGACGTTCCGGCCGGCGCGACCCGGGCCCAGTGCTACGGGGTCGCGCTCCTGTGCGGCATCGGCTTCACCATGAGCCTGTTCATCGGGGCGCTGGCCTTCCCGGGCCAGCCGGAGCTGGGGGACGCCACCAAGATCGGGGTGCTCATGGGCTCGGTCCTCTCCGCGCTCGCAGGCTGGCTCGTGCTCAGCATCGCGCCGCGGGAGCGGCTTCAGCCCCGCGAGGCCAGCAGCATGTAATTGACCGCCGTATCGCCGGAAAGCGACCAGCTGTCCCGAAGGGGATTGTAGACCACGCCCTTGAGGTCGCTCACGGCAAAGCCCGCCCCCCCGATGGCGGAGGCCAGCTCGTCCGGGGTGACGAACCGGTCCCATTCGTGGGTGCCCTTGGGCAGCCAGCCCAGCACGTATTCCGCCCCCACGATGGCGAGCGCGAAGGAGCGCAGGGTCCGGTTGATGGTCGCCATGGCCAGGCAGCCGCCGGGCTTCACCGCCCCGGCGCAGGCCTTCACGAAGGCCTGCACGTCGGCCACGTGCTCCACCACCTCCATGGCCAGCACCATGTCAAAGGCCTCTCCCCTCGCGGCCACGGCCTCCACGGTCTCGTTGCGGTAATCCACGGGCACCCCGGCCTGCTCCGCATGGAGCCTGGCGACGGACACGTTGGTGGGGGCGGGGTCGAGCCCCGTCACCGTGGCCCCGAGCCGGGCGAGCGGCTCCGAGAGCACGCCCCCGCCGCAGCCCACATCCAGGATGCTGAGCCCCTCGAGGGAGCGGGCGGAGCGCGGGTCGCGGCCGAAGCGGCGGCAGGCCTCGTCGCGGATATAGGCCAGCCGGACCGGGTTGAACCGGTGCAGGACCTTCATGGGCCCGTTCGGGTCCCACCAGGTCTGGGCGATCCCCTCGAAACGGGCGACCTCGGCCGGGTCGATGGTGGAGGCGCCGTCGGTCATGAAAAGGCGATTCCCTTGGACAAAGAAACAATTCCCTGCGTTGACAGGGCGCAGCCCTGCCGTCATGTATACGCGCCTTTTCGCGGTCGCGGGGGCAAATTTCACTCCTGATCCTCAACGGCCTTCCCTGCCCATGCCCCGTCTTGTCATGAAGTTCGGCGGTACGTCCGTCGCCACGGTAGAGCGCATCCGCAATGTGGCGCGGCACGTGAAACGCGAGGTCGAGGCGGGATACGACGTGGCCGTGGTGGTCTCGGCCATGTCGGGCAAGACCAACGAGCTCGTGGGCTGGGTCAAGGAGGCCTCCGCCCTCTACGACTCCAGGGAATACGACGTGGTCGTCGCCTCCGGCGAGCAGGTGACCTCCGGCCTTCTCGCCATCGCGCTTCAGGAAATGGGCCTCAAGGCCCGCTCCTGGCAGGGCTGGCAGATCCCGATCCAGACCTCGGACGCCCATGGCTCGGCGCGGATCGCCGCCATCGACGGCACGGGCATCCTGGACGGCTTCGCCCGGGACCGGGAGATCGCCGTGGTGTCCGGCTTCCAGGGCATGCACCAGCCCTCCCGGCGCATCACGACCCTGGGCCGCGGCGGCTCGGACACCAGCGCGGTGGCGCTCGCCGCCGCCATCCAGGCGGAGCGCTGCGACATCTATACGGACGTGGACGGGGTCTACACCACCGACCCGCGCATCGTGTCCAAGGCCCGCCGCCTGGACCGGGTTTCCTACGAGGAGATGCTGGAAATGGCCTCGCTCGGGGCCAAGGTGCTCCAGGTGCGCTCGGTGGAGCTCGCCATGATGCACCGGGTCCCCACCTATGTGCGCTCCAGCTTCGACAATCCCGCCGACCCCAAGCTCGGCACCCTCATCTGCGACGAGGAAGACATCATGGAACAGCAGGTTGTCACGGGCATCGCCTATTCCCGGGACGAGGCCCAGATCACGCTGCGCAACGTGGCAGACAAGCCCGGCGTCGCCGCGTCGATCTTCGTGCCCCTGGCCGAGGCCAACATCAACGTGGACATGATCATCCAGGTGGTGTCCGACAACAACACCACCACGGACCTCACCTTCACGGTGCCGGCCGCCGACTACGAGCGGGCCTGCGCCGTTCTCAACACCCACAAGCGCGACATCGAGTTCCGGGACCTCCAGGGCGCCACCGACGTTGTGAAGGTCTCGGCCATCGGCGTGGGCATGCGCAGCCATGCGGGCGTGGCGGCCAAGGCCTTCAAGGCGCTGGCCGATAAGGGCATCAACATCCGGGCCATCACCACCTCGGAAATTAAATTCTCGGTTCTCATCGACTCCGCCTATACGGAGCTTGCCGTTCGCACGCTCCACTCGCTATACGGCCTTGATAAAGCCTGATTGACGGCAGGTCAGTGGGGCTGCGACACTTGATTTGAACGCCGCCGGCTTAAGCCTTGTCGGCCAAGAAGGACGGGAACTGGTAAGCTCATGCCTAGCGCTCCCGGCGGTCCGCGCCTTCTGCTGCGCCGCCTCCGCGAGATCATGGCGGAGCCGGTCGGGGCGCAGGACCGCCTCGACAAGATCGTGATCCTGATCGCCGCCAACATGGTGGCGGAGGTGTGCTCCGTCTACGTGATGCGCGGCGACGGGGTTCTCGAGCTGTTCGCCACCGAGGGCCTGAACCGGGAGGCCGTCCACCTCACCACCATGCGCGCGGGCGAAGGCCTCGTGGGCCTCATCGCCTCCACGGCGGAGCCCCTGTCGCTCTCTGACGCCCAAGCCCACCCGGCCTATTCCTACAAGCCCGAGACCGGCGAGGAGGTCTACCACGCCTTCCTGGGCGTGCCGCTGCTGCGCGCCGGCAACACCCTCGGGGTCCTGGTCGTCCAGAACCGCACCTACCGGGTCTATACGGAAGAGGAGATGGAGGCGCTCCAGACCACCGCCATGGTGCTGGCCGAGATGATCGCCACGGGGGAGCTTCAGGCGCTCGCCCCGGTGGACACGGGCATTGCGCTGCGCCGCCCCCTCTACCAGAAGGGCATTTCCCTGGCAGACGGCGTCGGCCTCGGCCATGTGGTCCTCCACGAGCCCCGGGTGGTGGTCAGGAACCTGATTGCCGAGAACGTGGACGCGGAGCTCAAGCGCCTCGATGCGGCCATCGGCGAGGTGCGCACGTCCATCGACCAGCTGATCGAGCGCGGCGACGTGGCCCATCACGGGGAGCACCGGGAGGTTCTGGAGACCTTCCGCATGTTCGCCCACGACCAGGGCTGGCTGCGGCGCATGCGCGAGGCGGTGACCTCCGGCCTGACGGCCGAGGCGGCCGTCGAGCGGGTGCAGTCCGACAACCGGGCCCGGATGCTGCGCCAGACCGATCCCTACCTGCGCGAGCGCCTGCACGACCTCGACGATCTCGCCAACCGCCTGCTCCACCGCCTGGTCGGCCGCGACCTGGTGGCCGAGCGCGGCGCCCTGCCCGACAACGCCATCATCGTGGCCCGCTCCATGGGCCCGGCGGCCCTGCTGGACTACGACCGCTCGCGCCTGCGCGGCCTGGTGCTCGAAGAGGGCGGCCCCACGAGCCACATCGCCATCGTGGCCCGGGCCCTCGGGATCCCCGCCGTGGGCGAGGTGGCCAACGCCACCTCCCTCACCGAGCCCGGGGACCCCATCATCGTGGACGGGGCGGCGGGCGACGTGCAGATCAGGCCGAGCTCCGACGTGGAGGCGGCCTATGCCGAGAAGGCGCGGCTTCGGGCCAGGCGCCAGGAGCAGTACCTCAAGCTGCGGGACGTGCCCTCCGTCACCAAGGACGGGGTCGAGATCACCCTTCAGCTCAATGCGGGCCTTCTCGTGGACCTGCCCCACCTGGCCGAGACCGGGGCGGCGGGGGTCGGCCTGTTCCGCACCGAATTGCAGTTCATGATCGCCGAGCGGATGCCCTCGGGCTCCGAGCAGCAGGCGCTCTACAGCGCCGTGTTCGCCGAGACCGGCGACAAGCCCGTCACCTTCCGCACCCTCGACATCGGCGGCGACAAGATCCTGCCCTACATGCAGTCCGTCGAGGAGGAGAACCCGGCCTTGGGCTGGCGCGCCATCCGCATCGGCCTCGACCGGCCGGGCCTCCTGCGCGCCCAGGTGCGGGCGCTGCTGAAGGCCGCCAGCGGGCGGCCCCTCAAGCTCATGTTCCCCATGGTGGCCACCTGCGACGAGTTCGAGCGGGCCAAGAAGGTGGTGGAGCGGGAGAAGAACTATCTCTCCGCCCACGGCCACCCCCTGCCGTCCGACCTGAAGCTCGGCGTCATGCTGGAGGTGCCGTCCCTCCTGTTCCAGCTCAGGGAAATTTGCGAGAGCGCCGATTTCGTGTCCCTGGGCACCAACGACCTGATGCAGTTCCTCTTCGCCGTCGACCGGGAGAACCGGCGCGTGGCGGACCGCTTCGACCCCTTGAGCGCCCCCATGCTGCGGGCCCTGAGCCTCGTGGCCGAGCAGGCGCAGGCCTCCAACTGCCAGGCGACCATCTGCGGCGAGATCGGCGGGCGTCCCCTCGAGGCCATGGCCCTGATCGGCCTGGGCTTCCACTCGCTCTCCATGTCCCCGGCCTCCATCGGCCCGGTCAAGGCCATGCTGCTCGATCTCGACGTGGCCGAGATCCAGGCTTTCCTCCGCGAAGAGCTGAACCATGCCGGGGGCAGCGAAACGCTGCGCCCGAAGCTGGCGCACTTCGCGGAAACCCACGGTATTCCGATCTGATGTCGATTGCGCCTCCCTCCGACCGCCTGAACGCCATCCTGGCCCGCCATGACATCATCATGGCGACCCTCAACGCCGGTCCGGACCCGGAAACCTTCGTGGCCCTGTCCCGCGAGCTCGCCGAGCTCGACGGGGTGGTGGGGGCCATCCGCGCCTACCACGCCATGGAGGACAACCTGAAAGGGCTTCAAGCCCTGCTGGAAGACCCTTCCACCGACGCGGAGATGCGCTCCCTGGTGGAGGACGAGCTGCCCGGAGCCCGCGAGGCCGTGGAGGGAGCGGCGCAGGACCTGCGCGTCATGCTCCTGCCCCGGGACGAGGCGGACGAGAAGAGCGCCATCCTGGAAATCCGCGCCGGCACTGGCGGCGACGAGGCGGCCCTGTTCGCGGGCGACCTCCTGCGCATGTACGCCCGCTACGCCGACCTGAAGGGCTGGAAGGTGGAGATCCTCTCCGAGAGCGAGGGAGCGGCGGGCGGCTACAAGGAGGTGGTGGCCGAGGTCAAGGGGCGCGGGGTGTTCGCCCGGCTGAAGTTCGAGAGCGGCGTCCACCGGGTCCAGCGGGTGCCGGATACGGAAACGCAGGGCCGCATCCACACCTCCGCCGCCACCGTCGCGGTGCTGCCCGAGGCCGAGGACGTGGACATCGCCATCAACGACGCCGACCTGAAGATCGACACCATGCGGGCGCAGGGAGCCGGCGGCCAGCACGTGAACAAGACGGAATCGGCGATCCGCATCACCCACCTGCCCACGGGCACGGTGGTGTTCGTCCAGGACGAGCGCTCCCAGCACAAGAACCGCGCCCGCGCCATGGCCATGCTGCGCGCCCGCCTCTACGATGCCGAGCGCACCGCCAAGGACGCGGCACGGGCCGCCGACCGCAAGGCCCAGGTGGGCTCCGGCGACCGCTCCGAGCGCATCCGCACCTACAACTTCCCGCAAGGGCGCGTGACGGACCACCGGATCAACCTGACCCTCTACAAGCTCGACGAGGTGATCGCCGGCAACGCCCTGGACGAGCTCATCGACGCCCTGATCACCGAGCATCAGGCGGCCCAGCTTGCGGCCCAGGACCAGGCGGCATGATCGAGGGGCTGAGCCACATCACCCTCATCACCCGGGACCTTGACCGCATGAGCGCCATCGTCGAGCAGGTGCTCGACGGGCGCGAGGTCTATCGGTCAGGGGACCGCACCTTCTCCCTCTCGCGGGAAAAGTTCTTCCTGGTGGGCGGGCACTGGATCGCCGTGATGGAAGGCGAAAGCCTCCCGGCCCGCAGCTACAACCACATCGCCTTCAAGATCCCGGCCCACGCTATCGAGACCTGCCGCGAGCGCATCAAACGGCTCGGGCTGGAGTTCCGCGAATCCCGCCCCCGGGTGGAGGGGGAAGGGCATTCGCTCTACTTCTACGACCACGACAACCACCTGTTCGAGCTGCACACCGGAACCCTGGAGGAGCGGCTGGAACGCTACCGGCAGGGCGCAGGGGCTTGAGCAGCCCTCCACCGACCCGCGCCCGGGCCCTGAGGGAGCTTCGCCAGACCCTCGCAGGGGCCGGGTTCGACACGGCGGCTCTCGATGCGCGCCTTCTCGTTCTGGCGGCTCTCGGCATCCCGGCCGCGGAGCTCGTCACCCGTCCCGACCTGCCTCTCGCCCCGCCCGAGGCCGAGACCCTGGCGGCCTTCGCCCGCCGCCGCCTCGCCCATGAGCCGGTGGCCAGGATCGTCGGGGAGCGGGAGTTCTGGGGCCTGCCCTTCGTGCTTTCCCCCGAGACCCTGGTGCCCCGGCCTGACACGGAAACCGTGGTCGAGACGGCGCTCGGCCTCATCCCCCAGCGAACGGCTCCGCTTCGGATCGCCGATCTCGGCACCGGGTCGGGCTGCCTCCTGGTCGCCCTCCTTCACGAGCTGCCGGAGGCCACCGGCCTGGGGGTCGACCTGTCCTTCGAGGCCCTTGTGACCGCGCGCCGCAACGCCCGGGCCAACGGGGTCGGGGCGCGGGCCCGTTTCGTCCTCTCCCGCTGGGCGGAGGGGGTGCTTGGGCCCTTCGACCTGATCGTCTCGAACCCGCCCTACATCGCCTCGCCGGTGATCCCAAGCCTCGACCGGGAGGTCCGCTGCCATGACCCCCTCCTCGCCCTCGACGGGGGGCCGGATGGGCTCGATCCCTACCGGATCATCCTGGGGGAAGCCGGGCGCCTCCTGGCCCCTGGGGGCCTGCTCGTGGTCGAGATCGGCTACGATCAGGGGCCGGCCGTCGGGGCCCTGGCGGGGGCCCATGCCCTTGAAATCGTGACGATCGCGCACGATCTGTCAGGCAACCCGCGATGCGTGGCCCTGAAGCGGCCGTGAGCGCAAAGGACAGGCTTTCTTGTGCGCGGGCGAGATAAATTCGGAAATATCCCTTGTTGGACCGAGAGGAACCCGCTAGATTCACGGGAAGAGATCGTCCTCGGTCTAAGCAAATCGGTCGTTCCCATGAGGGAACATGCCGGAAGACCAAACGATATCCATCGCGCAGCAGGCAGGGGCTTTGAACAGCCGGGCGCGGTCACCTGAACCCGACACTGAAGGATAGCCAGGCCTCTTGAAAGCTTTGGCTGCACGACAGACGGTTTGCCACGCGAACGGTGGGCGTCAGGCCCGTTCGGCGATCGTGATCGGCTTGCATATCGCGTGGGCTTGAAGAACCAGCGAGGCTCATAGAGCAAGAAATGAGACCAGGACAGAACAGGCGTATGCGCGGTCGCAACCGCAACAACACGAACAGCAAGGGTCCCAATCCCTTGACGAAGAGCTACGAGTCGAACGGCCCGGACGTGAAGATCCGCGGCACGGCTCAGCATATCGCCGAGAAATACAGCCAGCTCGCCCGCGACTCGCAGGCCAGCGGCGACCCGGTGGCGGCCGAGAACTATTTCCAGCACGCCGAACACTATTTCCGCATCATCGCCGCCGCCCAGGAGCAGCTGCGCGAGCAGTACGGCTACCAGCAACGCTTCGACGACGAAGGCGACGACGAGGGCTTTGCCGGAGGCGAGCGCTCGGGCTTCGGCAACGGCGAGGATTCCGACCCCGCCTCCCAGCCGCAGCCCTACGAGATGCGCGCCGACGGCGAGCGCCCCTCCCGCTTTGACCGGAACGAGCGCCAGGATCGGGGCGATCGCCCCGAACGCGGGGACCGCTCCGATCGCGCGGACCGTCCCGAACGGAACGATCGTCCGGAGCGGGGCGACCGGCAGGATCGCGGCGACCGCCGCGAGCGCTTCCAGCGCGACCGGGCCCCGCGCCAGGAGTTCCAGCGCGACGACCAGCCCTTCGACCGGAACGAGGGCGATCGCCCCGCCCGTTTCGACCGGGGCGACCGTCCGGAGCGGAATGACCGCCCCGACCGCGTCGAGCGGCCGGACCGCCCGGAACGGGTCGAGCGCAGTGAGCGCAACGGCCGTGGCCCCTTCCGCCGCGACCGCCGTCCCGACGAAGCCGACGCCCCCGATGCCGGCGGCCTGCCCGCCTTCCTGACGAATCCGGTGCGCGCTCCGGCTCCCGTTACCGAGGAGAACCGGGTGGTCGCTCCCATCGTGCAGGAGGCGGGTGACGACGCCGACGCCCGTCCGCGCCGCCGCCGCCGCACCCGCCGGGAGATGATCGAGGACGCCGGCGGCGACATCGCCGGCTTCACCCCCGACGTGGAAACCCCCGCCGCCGAGTAAGGCCGCCGCCTCGGACAAGATCGCAAGGGAGAGCCTCGAGGCTCTCCCTTTTTCGTTGCGCGGTTCCGGGGCCGCCGCGGTTGGGGTATTGGAGGGATTAGACCGCGCAGGGTCCTTGGATTCCTCTCCGCTACGCTTAGGCCGAGAATGACACGAGGGGATGCCACTGCGCGTGTAGTGCTGGTGTCATCCTGCCGATCCTCCGGATCGGACCGGCGAGCCGAAGGCGAGGGAAGGGGATCGTCTTCAGAAGAGAGCGCGCTCTTCCCTCCCCCTTGCGGGGAGGGATTGAGGGTGGGGGTCGCAGGGTCAAAGCTCGCGGCTTCAGCGAAGAGCGCAAAGGCTGCTACAGCGCCTAATCTGCTCACCGTCTCACCCAGCCTTACCACCCCTGCCCTCCCCGCAAGGGGGAGGGGAAAGGCTCGGGTGTCATCCCGGGGCCGCGCAGCGGAGCCCGGGATCCATAACCGCTGACAGGGCAGGACGAAGCGCAGATCGTCCCGCCCTTCCTCCAGCCGTAGCGGTTATGGATCCCCGCCTGCGCGGGGGAGGACAGGGGAGGGTGTCGCTACGGGAGAGGACATCCTTCACCTGCGCTGGAGAAGCCCAACAGCCCCGCATCCCCATGCAGGCTGGCCTATCCCAGCGCCAGGGCCCCCTGCTCCGCCGCCAAGCTGTCGCCTGGGGCGAGGGTGCCGCCGGCCAGGACCTCGGCGTAGATGCCGCAGTCGAAATGGCCGTAGGCCTCCATGAGGCTTCTGGGGATCTGCAGGTCGCGGAGGCCGGTGGCGGGGTCCACGTTGGTGGCGGCGCAGCGTTCGATGCGTTTCGTGACCTTCAGCCGGACCCCCGAGGGCGTAGTGAGCACCTGGCCGACGAGGTCGAACTCCGCCCAGGGGTCGAGCCCCTCCAGATGGATGTTGCCCCTGAAGCGCAAGGGATCGACGGGCGCGCCCACCACGTTCTCGAGCGCCCGTACGCTGGCGAGATTGATGAGCGAGACATAGCCGCGCCGGGAATCCGTGAAGCGGAAGCCCTCCGGGGCCGCGAGCACCTTGGGCGGGCCGCGCAGCTCGCCGGGCATGAAGCGGCGAAAGAACGCCTCGACGGCAAGCCGCCCTTCCCGGGTCGACAGGTCGCCCCGGACGGCCTCGCGCCCGCCCTCCTCCACCACGAGGGTGGCGGTCTCGTCCTCGTAGCGGGTTTTCAGCCGCGCCAGGCTCTCGTTGCGCATGAGCATCAGGAACTTGATCTTGGGCTGATGCTCCGGGCGCGCCGGATCGAAGCCCGCCGGTCCGTTCTCGACCGCAAAGAGCCGGTCGCCGGGGAAATAGGCGCCTTTGTCGAGGGTGACCGAGGTCAGCGGCTCGGGCGAGAGGCCCTTGACCGGATAGCGCTGGAGGGAGGCGATGCGGGTGCTCATGGCCCCTGGATAAGGGGCTCGGGAGAGGGCGGCAAGGGCCTGGGAGCAAACCCTTGGCCCTTGTCAGGCGGCGAGGCGGGCGCGAAGCTTGTTCGCCACGTAGCGGTGCTCCTGGGTCAGGCCGCCAAAGCCGTAGGCGTCGGCTAGGACCTCGTGGACCAGCACGTAGCTCTCCGGGTGGAGATCCCCGAGCACGCGCCCCATGAATTCGAACACCTCGGCCAGGTAGAGCGCCTTCTCGTCCTTGGTGTTGGTGCCGTCCACCACCTTGATGTCGAGCCAGAAGCTCGCCTTGTTGTGCTCGGCAAGGCTCCTCCCGCCGACGATCCAGTCCTCGGGGGAGACATAGTCGATGGCCACCGCCGTGATCTCCGGGTTCTTCTTGAGAATGCGGGCGGTGGCCTCGACGAGCCCCTCCGACAGGGTGCGGGACAGGGCGGCGGAGCGGGGGGCGGACACTTTCAGGTTCAGGATGGGCATGGGGGCAACCTCGGTTTCTTGAGAATGCCTGAGGCTACCGCGTCGGGATGATTTAGAAAAATTGATTTATCCAAAAACCTGATTGAGTTATCCTCAATCCATGCTGCGGGAAAGAAACCTCGACATCGGCGTGCTCCGGTCCTTCCTGCTGATTGCGGACGGGCGGAGTTTTTCGGAAGCGGCCGACCTCGTCGGGCGGTCCCCCTCCGCCGTCAGTCTTCAGATCCAGCGCCTCGAAGCGGATCTCGGAGCGCCGGTGTTTCGCCGCAGCAACCGGGAGGCGGTCCTGACCCTGGCCGGGGAAAGGCTGCTCGGCTTCGCCCGCCGGATCCTGCGCGCCAACGACGAGGCCGTGCTGGCCTTCAGGTCCGGCGCCGAGGCGCGGGGCCCGCTGCGCTTCGGCGCCACGCAGGATTTCGCCGAAGCCGTTCTGCCTGACGTGCTCGCCCGCTTCGCCGAAGGTCACCCGAATGTGGAGCTGACCCTCCAGGTGGACCGCTCCGCAAAGCTGATCGACGCCGTTGCGGACGGGGCCATCGACGTGGCGATCGCGATCCGCCGCGACCATCCCCTCAACCGGGGGACCCTCACCGAGATCCCCATGATCTGGATCGGGCGGGAGGGGCTCGACCTCGCCCCGGAGGAGCCCGTGCCCCTGGCGATGTTCGACCCGCCCTGCTCGTTCCGCTCGGCGGCCATCGAGGGCCTTGCGGCGGCGGGCCGGGCGCACCGGGTCTCCTTCACGAGCCCGAGCCTGTCGGGGCTGCGCATGGCGGTGGAGGCGGGCCTGGGGCTCACCGTGCGCACCCGGCACCTCCTGGCGCCCAGGCTCGACGACATGGGCGCGCGGCTCGGTCTGCCGCCCCTGCCGGGCGTGGCCTTCGCGCTCTATGTGGGCGAGGGCAGCGCTCCCTGGCCAGCCCGGGACGATCTGGTGAACCTCTGCCGCCGCGCGTTCCAGGCCTGAGGCGGCCCCAACGAAAAACCCCGCCGTCCGGGCGGGGCGTTTCTCATGCAAGCCGCGCTGCGGCGATCAGGACGCGTCGCCCGAGCGGGCCACCTTCGTGCGCTTGAGCTCGGGCGTGAAATAGCCCTCGCGAGCCGGGATGTGATCCTCGTTGCTGGTGTTGGGACGCATGCCTTCATGGGCGGTCTGGTGCGGCGGGATGTTGGTGCCGGTGCCGTTCTCCTGCTTCATGCGCAGGGCCTTCTCGGCATTGGCCTTCAGCTCCTCGCGGGCCTTTTCGGCGCGGCGTTTCCGGGGGCTGAAGCGGGCGAAGAAATCAAAAAGGGCCATGATTCTTACTCCTTTGCGCGCGAGAGCACGCCGTCCTCTTCATCGCTGCGATGGGTGGGCGGGGCCTTGACGGTGCGGGGATCGACGGGAATGTCCCGGGAGGTGGCGATGGTCCCGGTGGAGTCACCGATGTCCCGGGCCGCCTCGGCCTCCGCCGGGGTCCGGTTGGCGTCGGAGATCACCCGGCCGTTCTCGGTGGTGTCGCCGAAGGTCCGCGGGGTGACGGAGGGCTGCTGCTCGGCCGGGCTTTGCGGCACGCCCAGGCCCATTTCGGCATTGCGCGCCAGGTCCGCGCGGGCTTTTTCGGCGTCTGAACGCGGGTCGCGTGTCATGCAGGCCTCCTCGAAACTCGTGATCGCTGTTGCAGGGTCAATGCCAGCGCGGCGAGGGGGTTCCGCCTCTTGTCGTTCGGGATCGAAGCACCCACCTAAGCTTCGGCGGATGCTTCCAGGAAGGTCCGACATCGCAGGAGCCGTGCGTGCCTCCGGAGAGGGCGGGCGGATCCGAGGAGGGATGACAGATGGATTTCGAGAAATACACCGAGCGCGCCCGCGGTTTCGTTCAGGCGGCGCAGAATCTGGCCATGCGGGAAGGACACCCGCAGCTGGCTCCCGGCCACATGCTGAAGGTTCTTCTGGACGACCCGGAAGGCCTGTGCGCCGGCCTCATCGACCGGGCGGGCGGACGCTCCCGCGAGGCTCATGCGGCGGTGGAGCAATGGCTTTCCAAGCAACCGAAGGTGACGGGCTCGGCCGCCCAGCCGCAGGCCACCCGCGAGCTGATGCGCTTCTTCGACACCGCCGAGAAGGCCGCCCAGAAGGCGGGCGATTCCTACGTGACCGTCGAGCGCATGCTGCTGGCTCTGGCGGTCGAGAAGGACTCGGAGGCCGGCCGGATCCTGGCGCAGGCGGGCGCCAACGCGCAGAACCTGAACAACGCCATCAACGCCCTGCGCAAGGGCCGCACCGCCGACAACGTGACGGCGGAGAACGCCTATGACGCCCTGAAGAAATACGCGCGCGACCTCACGGAAGCGGCCCGCGAGGGCAAGCTCGATCCGGTGATCGGCCGCGACGAGGAGATCCGCCGCACGATCCAGGTCCTGTCGCGGCGCACCAAGAACAACCCGGTTCTCATCGGCGAGCCCGGCGTCGGCAAGACCGCCATCGTCGAGGGCCTGGCCCTGCGCATCGTCAACGGCGACGTGCCGGAATCCCTGAAGGACAAGCAGCTGCTGGCGCTTGACATGGGCTCGCTGATCGCGGGCGCGAAATATCGCGGCGAGTTCGAGGAGCGCCTGAAGGCGGTGCTCGGCGAGGTGACCGCGGCCGAGGGCGGCATCATCCTGTTCATCGACGAGATGCACACCCTGGTGGGCGCGGGCAAGGCCGATGGCGCCATGGATGCGTCGAACCTGCTCAAGCCGGCGCTGGCCCGCGGCGAGCTGCACTGCGTCGGCGCGACCACCCTTGATGAATACCGCAAGCACGTGGAGAAAGACGCGGCTTTGGCCCGCCGTTTCCAGCCGGTCTTCGTGAGCGAGCCCACCGTGGAGGACACGGTGTCGATCCTGCGCGGCCTGAAGGAGAAGTACGAGCAGCATCACGGGGTGCGCATCACCGACTCGGCCCTGGTGGCGGCCGCCACCCTGTCGAACCGCTACATCACCGACCGCTTCCTGCCGGACAAGGCCATCGACCTGGTGGACGAGGCGTCCTCGCGCCTGCGGATGCAGGTGGATTCCAAGCCCGAGGAGCTCGACAACATCGACCGGGAGATCGTGCGTCTCAAGATCGAGCAGGAGGCCCTGAGGAAGGAGACCGACGCGGCCTCCAAGGACCGCCTCCTGCGCCTCGAAAAGGAGCTGGCGGATCTGGAGGAGCAGTCCTCCGCCATCACGGCCCGCTGGAAGGCCGAGAAGGACAAGCTCGGCCATGCCGCCGAGCTGAAGAAGAAGCTCGACGAGGCCCGCAACCAGCTTAGCCAGGCGCAGCGCTCGGGCGACTGGGCGAAGGCCGGCGAGCTCAGCTACGGCGTCATTCCGGGGCTGGAGAAGGAGCTTGCCGAAACGGAGGCCAACGGCGACGGCGGGGGCATGATGGAAGAGGCGGTGACGCCCGACCACGTGGCCGGCGTCGTCTCCCGCTGGACCGGCGTTCCCGTGGACAAGATGCTCGAAGGCGAGCGCGAGAAGCTGCTGCAGATGGAGGGGAGCCTCGCCAGGCGCGTGGTCGGCCAGCGCGAAGCGGTGGAGGCGGTCTCCACCGCCGTGCGCCGCGCCCGCGCGGGCCTGCAGGACCCGAACCGGCCCATCGGCTCGTTCATGTTCCTCGGCCCCACGGGCGTGGGCAAGACGGAGCTCACCAAGGCCCTGGCAAGCTTCCTGTTCGACGACGAGACCGCGCTCGTGCGCCTCGACATGTCGGAGTACATGGAGAAGCACTCGGTCGCCCGCCTCATCGGCGCGCCTCCCGGCTATGTGGGCTACGAGGAGGGCGGCGCCCTCACGGAGGCGGTGCGCCGCAGGCCCTACCAGGTGGTGCTGTTCGACGAGATCGAGAAGGCGCATCCGGACGTGTTCAACGTCCTCTTGCAGGTGCTCGACGACGGACGCCTCACGGACGGCCAAGGCCGCACCGTGGACTTCCGCAACACGCTGGTCATCATGACGTCGAACCTCGGCGCCGAATATCTGGTGAACCAGCCCGAAGGGCAGGACACGGATGCGGTGCGCGACGAGGTGATGGGCGTGGTGCGCTCCCATTTCCGGCCCGAATTCCTCAACCGCGTGGACGAGATCATCCTGTTCCACCGGCTGAAGCGGACCGAGATGGGCGCCATCGTGGACATCCAGATGAAGCGCCTGCAGCGCCTGCTGGAGGATCGCAAGATCGCCCTGGAGCTCGAGCCCGAAGCCCGCGAATGGCTGAGCCAGAAGGGCTACGATCCGGCCTATGGCGCGCGCCCCCTGAAGCGCGTGATCCAGAAGCACGTCCAGGACCCCCTGGCCGAGGCGATCCTCGCCGGCGACATCAAGGACGGCGAGACCGTGCCGGTCCGCGCCGGTCCCCTGGGCCT
>JAESGY010000355.1_pt1 | contig 23400 bp, 19 predicted proteins | sample 9269841 | NCBI WGS metagenome assembly JAESGY01 (sample SAMN17022865, study PRJNA683097) | algae metagenome | isolation source: Spirirestis rafaelensis WJT71-NPBG6 and co-occurring heterotrophs from... | place: USA: Pinto Wells, Joshua Tree National Park, Colorado Desert, CA | collected 2006-08-15
CCGTCCTGGCACATCTCGAGGTGTGCCGCTCAGGGCGCGCGGGCACCCCTGCGAAGGGCGCCCACACTCGCCCCTCAGCACCGGCGGGTCCATCGGCTGACACCTCCACTCCGACGGGCTGCTAGAACGTCAGATAAGTGCCATTGTCTGACTACGAAAATCCGACACATCGACTGGCAACGACGACGCACACGCCGCGCATCAACATCCAGCCAAGCGACCAGCTCGCAACCTGGCCCGCCAGAGCAGCGACTTTCGTCGCGTTGATAGGGCTAAACCGCAGTGTGGGCGTTTCTCTTCGATGGACGGGTCCAACCCTCGGGGCGAGCCGCGTGCGCGGCGGCAATCGCTCGTAGCCATTCCGCTACATTGTCCGGCACCGGCTTGCGCCCCATCGCCCAGAACAGGCGCACCGTCCGATCGTCGATGCCGAGCTCCTCGGCCAGTTCACGCTGCGTCCAGCCGATCACGCCCAGGCACTCGCGCAGCTCGTCCGGGGTCATCGGATTCGGGGCGGTCATCGGTCGGCGGTTTCCGCACGCTCGACAGATCCGGCGCCTCCGGGGCACCCGATGGCGCAGAAATGGGGCGGAACGGCGGGGCCGGACAAAGCGGGCACGGTTGCAAGTCCGAGCGGGAGGTCGGGCATCACGCGCGTCCCTTGTCCAGCATCGTCTTGATATCGGCTTCCAGCTCGTCGAGCCGCGCCAGGATGTCGGCCTCGAACTTGTCCAGTGCGGCCAGGACGCTCGTGCTCATGTCGTCGATCGCCGCCTTCAGCTGCTCCTCCATGCCCCGGGCCCAGGCAGGCATCGGCTCGTCGTTCATGGTGCCTTAGGCCTCCTTCCTCGGGCGGTACTCCGCCTCGCCCATGCCAAAGCTCCAGGCCACCGCCTCCCGCGCCGTCGCGGCGTGGGGTGGTACGGCGATCCAGTGCTCGAGCGGTAATCCGTCCGTATCCAGGACGCGGTCGCGTACGGCGACGAAGGCGCTCGGGTCGTCGCGTCGCCCGAGGTGGTAAAGTTGGCCATACTCGTCCTCATGGACAGGACTTAGCCGTAGTGCAGCTACTGAGCGGCCGATGCCTAGGGCGCGGAGGGCGGGCGTGCGCCGCTCGGCCTCCGGCAGGCGTGCGAGGCGGTGCGTGAGCAGCCAGTCCGCCGCCCCATCCGACGGCGCGAGATCAATGGCCAGCACCAGGCCTGGTGCGTCGCCTAGCCACCGCAGCGCCTCGCGCCACGGCAGCCGGCCCGACCGCCGGTGCGGCCGCGAGGTGACGGGCGGCGGCGTGAAGGCGACCGGCGCGCCCGCCGGCAGCACCACCGCGACGCCGCGGAAGGCGGCGACCGCCTCCGTCCGGCGGTCGAGCTCCACGGCCGCCTGCAGGATCCGCGGCAGGCCGGCGGGGCTGATCCCGGTCGAGGCCAGAGCGCCCACCCGCGCGGCAGGGTCGCTGGAGTACCCGACGCTCTGCCCCAGCACGAGACCCAGGTCGCTGCTCCAGATGCCCAGGTCCTGCGCCGCCTCCCGGATCGCGGCCTGCATCGCCCACTGCGCCTGGCCACGGTGGCCCCGAAGCCCTCCGGTCCCGGACAGGCCTCGTGCCTGCTCTACCTCGTGCAGCGCAGAGGCGAGGCGCGCCGCCACGACGGCGTCCGCACGCGCGGCCCCCCAGAGGATTGCCGACCAGGGAAGCGGCTGGGCGCCGACGCGCACCGTCCGACCCAGCCACCAGCGGGCGAAGCACGGTGCTAAGAGTACAAGTGCCAACTGGATGCAGGCACCCACGCCCATGGCGAGGCCGCCCGCCAGCAAGGCCACTTGGTGCCCGGCCCCTGCGAGGCGGGCCGTGCCGGCTACGGCAGTTCCGATGAACAGGGATGCCAGCACCGACAGCAGCGCCGCGCCGAAGGCTGCGCCGTTGCCGTGGTGGGCGCGTCGGGAGGCCATTATCCAGGGCACGACCAGGACTGCGATGGAAGCTCCGTACACCGCCGAGAAAGCGTTGCCTGCGGGCGGTAAGAGCATGGTGACCAGCACGCATCCGAGGAGGAAGCAGGATAACGCCTCGGTGAGGCCGAAGGAGCGAACGACGCGGCCGACGAGCCGCCCGAAATGGACGGCGTCGCGCGCGGTGAGCACGGCGGGTGAACGGAGATGGCAGGCCCGATAGAGATCTGCGACGGTCGCGGCGACCGGATCGCTGGGCGGCGGCTGCCCCGGTCCCCACGGGCCATCCGCCGGTATCCGCCGCGGGCTGGGGAGCGCCATGTCGAGTTCAGTCCGCGACGCGTCGGTGGCCGGCCGCGGGGTCGTACTCGCGCTGGCGAACCACGCGCCAGATCCCCGGTTCGAGCACGATAGGGGCGTGCTCCGGATGGGTGAGAGTAATGCTGCCGGCGAGTTCAAGCCACTCGATGGATCCGTCGCCGCCCTTACGGCGAAAGGCGCGCAGGCCGGGCGAAGAAGCCAGGAGGTGCGACCCAGGTCCGGACGCGGCAGGCACCAGCGTCAGAAACTCGGCAGCAAAGACGACGGGCTCAGCATTCGCCGGCAGCGCACCCGTGGCGACCAGCAGCACGTCACCTTGTCTGTACTGGCTATGGGGCAGAGCCATCGGATTGAGCTCCTGGGTCCGCGCGCATTTGAGCCAAGAACCTACATGCTGCGAGTGACGCGGCGAACCACGATCTCGACAGCCATTTTCATGCGATCGCCTGCTTCCAGCTTGTCGCTGGACGGCAGGTGGTATCCCGGCAAACTGCGCGGAGCTGCAGCATCGGGGCGAGTTGCATGACACGCGGTGATTCCGGTGGGGATGGCGCAGGGCATGCCTACCTGCGCGAAGAGGAGCAGGTGCGAGGCGAGTTCCAAGCGGCCAGCTACGGGATCTGGCTGGCGTTGGCCTCGCTGCTCGGGCGGCGCTGGAACGACCCGGTCATTGCTCGACGGATCGCAGCCGACCAAGTCCGGAGCCTGAGCGATCTGGCCAAGCTCCGGTGCTTGCCCGACGGGCGGCCGTTGCCGGCTTCGGCCGTTCTCGACGACTTGCACGAACACGTCACGGACTTCGGTAAGACACCCGAGACGGTGGTTGAGAGGCACTTGGTCCGGAACCTTGTCGGCGAGCCACGCTCGGCGCGGACCGCTACCGAGATCACCGCACTGATCGAGGCGTTCCTGCGCTGCTATGCGGCCGACTACGAACGCGGCGAACTGACATGGGTCGACGAGCTCTACTCCATGGTGGTTCCTGGCGACCCCGTCGCGAGCTGGAAGCTTGAGGTGCCGCCGACACATGCGGCAGGCGAGGACGCGACCGTCATGCTGCGGATTCCCATAGCCACGCTCGAGGCAGCCGGCCTGCTGACGGGTGACCAGCTCATCCTGGAGCCTCGGTCAGGCGGCCTGTGGATCGGGCGCGGTCCGCGAGTATGATGGGCAGCATGCCAACCGAAGCCGAACGCGGCCGCGAGCGGCGCTGGATCGTCCTCACCGGTGCACGCCAGACGGAAGGTACCCATTGCGCCTGGGGCATTCGGTCAGCCCCAGGCGTTGATCTTCGTGGAGCACATGGAGCACGCCCCATGAACCCTACTAACCACTCGGCTCATACGTGAACCCTAGATTCGCAACGTCAGGATCACCGCGGCGGAGCGGGATGGCGGCGTTCCTTTGGCCAGGATGCCGCAACCAAGTCGCTCACCCAAATGGCGAAAAATCCACTGACGAAATAGAGTCATTCGGGATCCCGCGTGCTTTCAGGTCGGCCATATTGTAAATCCCCGGCTCTAGATCTACAGCCTTTCCTTCAAAGAAACTGTGTATGTAAAACCGCACAGTTCCACCAGTAACTTGTAGGGACGAAGTCTCATTATCCCAGGTATCTTGCACAGGAATTCTACCAAATGCCATATCCCAGTGGAAATTGTTCCCCAAATACTTGTCATCACCATAAAGATCAAGATGATCGCCCTTGCGGCCGTTATCTTCCCAAAGAGTTACCTTGGTTACCATGTCTCTTCTCCAATTAAATATGTTTAGGCATTAACTCAGACTGCTGTTTGCAAGGTTGGCTGGCTAGTCATCCAGCCATCACGAATGTCGCTTACTAATATTTCGAAGTTATTGCAGACTACAAAGAATTTGATTTCGCCTGAAACTGGGAGATTGCGTCTGCAACTGTTGGGTTGCGTCTGTAATCATAGCCTCGTCGCCAGAGACCGCCACGACCCGCTCCTCGACCGTCACCGGCGCCTCCACCTTGCTGCGGCCGCGGCCGCGGCCGCGGCCGCGACGGCTGGGGCGGTTCGCGTAATGGCTTCGGCTCGGTCGCCTGCTCCATGCCGCTCGGCTTGATCGCTGGCCGACCCTTCAGCCCCTTGAGGCGGGCGATCTCCTCGCGCTACGCCGCCACCGTCCGCTCAAGCTCCGCCACCTTGCTCAGTAGCACGCTGACCAGCGCCTTCAGCTCTGCCGCGGATAGCGCGTCAGGGTCGGCAGGCGGGACCATGCGTCCGAGGGAATCAGGCCAGTCGCTGCCTGGGAAGGGCAAACCGCGCCATCGCCACAGGTTCTGCCTCGCTTGCGGGGTTTGGCACCTGGGGCAAATTCCCGGGCACGGGTGACCACTCAGGCTGATGCGCCGGCCTGACGGATCAGGTCCGGTAGCTGAGGTCGGCATAGAACCACCAGATCAGATGGCGCGTCAGCTCGACGGCCCGGCGTTGCTGGTCGTTCGCCGGCACCAGCTTATGGACGAGGCGCTCTGCATGAACCCAACACAGCGCGTGCTCGCCGAGGCGGAATCCGCGCATGTAGCCGAGCGCCGCCGCGCTGATCACGTACTCGCCGTGGCCGGCGCGGAGCACCGACAGGAAGGCCTGGCGCGACTTCGAGACCCCGGTGCGGAAGGCGGTGAAGCGCCCATCGCCGATCTGCGTTGTCACCCCGTCCTGCCGGGCATGCCGCGCCGCGGTGTCGTCCACCGTCACCAACGGCGCGGTCGCCAGGCCGGCCCGCAGCACATCGCGGTCTTCGGCGACGAGGTCGTCGAGCCGCGAGGTCAGCAGCCGCACCACTGCCTATCAGTGGAGACGCGGTAGTAGGCGACGAAGCGCGGGCCGGCGGGGGTGATAATGAGCTGGATTCTGCCTCCTGCCCCGCCGTTTCACAAACCGAAAAGTCCTTGCCGCATGATCTGAGTTGTGCAGCTGTTGCCGTGGGCACCAGCTGATTCCATTGGAACAGCCGTCCTTTGGGGGGCAGTGTCGGCCTCTGCCTTCCAACTTCTGATGGTTCAATCCGCTTCGACGGGCGCCGCGAAAACATATCCCGCCCCCCGCTCTGTTCGAATAAGCTCCGGCTGACTTGGATCCAGCTCGAGCTTCCGACGAAGCCGGAGAATCTGGACATCGATGCTACGGTCGAACACCTCGTCCTCGTGCACCCGGCTTGCAGCGAGGAGCTGCTCGCGGCTGAGCACGCGTCTTGGGGATCGCAGGAAGGCCGTTAGCAGATTGAACTCACTCTTCGTCAAGGCGACGAGGCTGCCGTTCGGCGCCTTCAGCCTGCGGCTCCGCAGATCGAGCTCCCAGCCTGTGAAGTGGTAACGAGTCGGCGTTCGATGCGCGGACGATTGATCGCCGTTGTCCCTGGCCTGCTCGCGGAGAGCGCTGGCATCGCCGCGCCGCATCACCGCGCGGATGCGGGCGAGCAGTTCGCGGAGGCCGAAGGGTTTGGTCAGGTAGTCGTCGGCGCCCAGCTCCAGGCCCACGACGCGGTCGACCTCCTCCCGTCGATGGCCGGTGATGACAATGACCGGCACTGCTGACGCGCAGCGCAGAGCGCGGAGCAGGTTGATGCCGTCCTCGTCAGGCAGCTTCAGGTCCAGCAGGACGAGACCGACGGGGCTTCTGGCCAGCACGCGAGCCATCTCGCCGCCGTCGGAAGCCATTTCAACGAAGAATTCGTGGTCTCCGAGATACTCGGCGAGCATACGCCTCATCGCCGGATCGTCATCCACCACCAGAACTGTTTTGGTCATCTCGGAAGCGCCCCCCCGCCGTAGCCTTTTTTGCGTTCGCGCGTTCCGTTCATGCCAGACCCGAGGATGCCCCGGATGCGAACAGCATCACACTCGACGCCAGTTCCCGTCGAGAGCGCCCCCGCAAACGGCCACGTCCCGGCCTGGCGGAAGCCCAGTAAATTGCTGGTGCTCCTCTCGACATTGGCAATGGCAATGGCAATGGCAGTCGGTGGCCCAACAGCCGGTCGCCTCCAGGAGCCCGATGCCTCGCAGCATCTACCGGCACAGTCGGAGCCGATTGCGCCGATACCGCCGGCGGCGGTCATGGAACCGATCAAGGTTCAACTCGGTGAGCGGCTGTTCCGCGACGCTCGCCTCTCGCATGACGGCAGGAGATCCTGTCTGTCCTGCCATGATCTCGAGCGAAGCGGTGCCACCGGCGGAACACTGCCGCCCGGCACGGATGGTCGGCCGCTCATGTTCAACGAGCCTACCATTTTCAATGCGAGCTTCAACTTTCGCCTAAGCTGGCGTGGCAACTTCCGCAGCTTCGAAGAGCAGGTCGAGGCGGTGCTGCTCGATCCCCGGGTCATGAGCACCAACTGGGAGGAACTGCTCGGCAGGCTGCGTGCCGATCCCGATTACCGCGACGCCTTTGCCATTGCTTATGGCGGTGAGCCCGGGCGCCGGGAAGTCCTCGATGCGCTGGCGACGTTCCAGCGCTCCCTGCACACCCCGAATTCGCCCTTCGATCGTTGGCTGCGGGGCGAACGCGGCGCGCTAACGGCGGAAGAAGAGCGTGGATACGCGCTCTTCAAGAGCTACGGCTGTGTTGCCTGCCATCAAGGCGTGAACATCGGAGGAAATCTCTTCCAGCGGTTCGGCATATTCGCCAAACGGTCCGAGACGAACACGGCCGACCTCGGCCGCTTCACGATCACCGGCGAGGAGCGAGACCGCTATGTGTTCCGCGTGCCCAGCCTGCGCAACGTCGCCGCCACCGCACCATACTTCCACGACGGCGCCGAGCCTTCGCTTGCCGGGGCAGTCAAGACGATGGCTCGGAGCCAACTCGGCAGGAGCATGATGGAGGAGGAGGTCGATCTCGTCGTACGCTTCCTGCGCACGCTGACCGGCGAGTACCGGGGCCGTCCCGTCACGCCGGCGACGGAGTGGGCGCCGTGAGGACGGCGTTCGGCCCGTTGGTGGCCGCGGCGGGCCTGTTCCTTGGCCTTACCTACCTGCTCGTCCGGGGCGACGCGCCGGACGCGTTCCTTCATGGCCGCACCCTTGGCGCGTTCCATGAGATCCTCCTCGCGGACGCATCGCTCCAGCGCGATGTGCTGCGCGCCCGTGCTGGGCTGCTCGGCTCCTATGACCCGCTCGTCGAGGCTGTCAGTCGCCTACACCGCATTATGGCCGACCTGCGGAGCGCCGGCAGCGTGGCGGAGGGAGCGACCACCGCCGAACTCGCCGAGCAATACACAGGACTGGCGGCTGCGGTGGTGACGCAGGAGGATTTGGTCGAGGCATTCAAGTCGGAAAATGCGCTCTTACAGAACTCAATGCGGTACTTCGCGCACGCCAGCGACCAGCTGATCGGCCATCTCACCCAAGCTCCGGACTGGGTTGCTGTCGATGTAGCTGCACTCGGGACCGCCATGCACCGTTTTACGACCGCGCCTGGGCCGGAAACGGCGGCCCGGCTCGGCACCGCCCTCGATCGAGTTGCTGGACCGCTTGTGCCGCCGCCGCTGGGCGCCGAACTCCAGGCGCTGGTGCCACACGGCCGCCTGATTGTCTCGACGCTGCCAGCGGTGGACGGCCTGCTCGCGCGTATCCTCGAAACCTCCGTGGCGGAGCAGGCGCGGGCGCTGCAGGAGAGCTACCTCAGGCACTACGGCCAGGCGGAGACCCGTGCCGAGCTCTCCCGGCTGCTCCTCTATCTCGCCTCGGTGCTGCTGCTCGCCTATCTCGGCCACCTGTTCTTGCGGCTGCGGACGCGGCTCCGGTTCGAGAGACTGGTCGCGGCTATCGCGGCGGCGCTCGTGGGCCCGGGGCGCGGGGAGGTGGCGGACGCCATCCGCCACGGACTGGCACGCCTGGCCGCGGAGCTTGGCGCCGACCGTGCCTACTTGCTACTGCCGGATGCTGACCACGCTTCGGCGAGCGGGCGGATCACTTGGCAGCAAAATGGCCTCGACAGACTGACTACGAACCACTGGCCGGAGGGCGCACTGACCCTCTGCGAGCGCTGGGGCGGCACCGATAGCGGACATCGTGATGCCATCACTCTGTCCCGCGTGGGGGCGTTGCCCACGGGTCCGGACCGAACCGCTCTTGAGGAGCTCGGTGTGCGCGCCTGGCTTTGCGTCCCCATCCGACGTGCCGGCGGCGAGCGGATCGGCTTCCTGGGCTTCGAGGCGTTGAGCCGTCACCGGCGCTGGCGCGAGGACGACATCGTCTTGTTGCGCACCGTCGCGGAGATCTTCGCAAACGCACTCGAGCGCGAGCGGGCAGCGGCGAAGCGCGAGATGCTGGAGGCGGAGCTGCACCGGGCGCAGCGGATGGAGGCCGTCGGCACGCTCGCGGGCGGCATTGCCCACAACTTTAACAACATCCTGGGCGCCATCATGGGCTATGCCGAGATGGCGCTGGACGCGTTGCCTCGCGACAGCCGGACCTGGGGGCATGTCCGTGAAATCTGGAAGGCGGGCGAGCGGGCCCGCGGCGTCATTGCTCAAGTCCTGGCCTTCAGCCGCCGTGGCCATACGGAGCGCCGGCCCGTGCGCATGCCGACACTCTGCCAGGAGGCCGTGAGCCTTCTCCGTGCCTCGCTCCCGGCCACGGTCACAATCGAGCTGCGGGTCGAGGCCGCGGCCACCGAAGCGGTGGTACAGGGTGACCCCAACAGCCTGCAACTCGTCGTCGTCAATCTCTGCACCAACGGTGCCCAGGCAATGGACGGGCGGGGAGTCCTGGTGATCAGGCTCGACACGGCCGCGTTCGACCGGGAGCTCGCCCTGTCGCACGGGGCACTCGCGCCAGGGCGTTATCTCCGGCTCGCTGTGACGGATACGGGCCACGGCATCGACAGGGCGACGGCTGAGCGGATCTTCGAGCCCTTCTTCACGACGAAGGATCCCGGCCGCGGCACTGGTCTGGGTCTCGCCATGACCCATGCCGCCGTGACCGACCATGGCGGGGGCCTTAATCTCCTCAGCCGGCCGGGCGAAGGCAGCACGTTCGAGGTTTATCTGCCGTTGGCCGAGGTGTCGGCCGAGACGGACGACCACACCGCACCCGCGTCCGTCCCCCGTGGCAGTGGCGAGGTCATCTTGCTCGTGGACGACGACCGGACGCTCGTGCGGCTCGGGGAGGAGATGCTTGCGATGCTGGGCTACGAACCGGTCGGGTTCGACAGCGCCGCCCGGGCGCTGGCGGCTTTCCGCGCAGATCCAAGACGCTTCGACCTGGTCCTGACCGACGAGGTGATGCCGGAGATGACCGGCACCGAGTTCGCCGCGGAGCTGCACCGGATCAGCCCCGACCTCCCAGTGATCCTGATGACCGGCCACGGCGGGCCAGTGCGGACTGATCACCTGCACGCCGCCGGCATCCGCGAGGTGCTGCGCAAGCCGCTCACGTCGCGTGGTATCGCCGAGGCCTTTGTCCGGCACCTGTGCTCAGACACCATTGGCGGCCCCGGCTCCCGGGCAGAGGCGTGACGGGTCGTACCTTGAGCACCTGACCAAATCCGTGCCGGCGCGACCAGCACCGCTTCGTAGAGCCTCCATTTCAAATGGGAGAACTGGAAGGGGGTTTTCTGGGATGGTCGAGCACACCGGGGCGGTTCCTTACACGAAGTGCCGCAGCTGCATTGTCTCGCGCCTCAAGCGTCCTGTATGGCCTTCCAGCATTCCCCTAGCCGCGAGGGTGAATGCGATCAAGTATTCGCCTGATCTGTCAAGGCAGACAGCCCTCGCCGTCGCGCGGCGTGCGCACGTCGCGGGCGGTGAGCGCATCAGCAAGCTACTGCAGCGTTGTGACGCGGTCGCGTCGCGTGGCGTCGAGGTAGGGCAGCACCTCGGCCGCGCGCCGGGTGGCAACGGCCGACCAGGCCGCCCGTGCCTCCGCAGCCTCGTGCTCTCCCCTGGCCGGAGCCGCAGGTTGCCGAGCCGCACGCCGCGCGCCTTCGCTGCTCCAGCGCTGCCTTCGTGCGGGCCGAGGTGCCGCAAGCCTCCTCCTCGTCGGCCACGGAAGACGGCTGATCGTAGCTTAGGGCGCTGTGGTTGCTGGAGGAACTGCTGATGGGGCGGTCGTCGGGACCCTCACCGGAGTTCCGTGCGGATAGCCGCTCCGGACGGAAGTCGGTACTGCACGCGCTCCGGCGAGACCGCCTCGGCGGTCAACCGCTTGCAAACGCGGTAGAAGGCCGATCTCGTTGTACCCGGCTCCCGCCGGGTGATAGCGTTCAGAGGAGATCTCAAGCGGATCTCAAAGCAAAGCCAGTTTCAGGCAACACTAGTTTCAAGCGGTATAAATTAGAGGAGGAAATCATGTCAGGCGTGACAACTCTCGCCATCGGAGAGGAGGGGGGCGGCCCCCCGTTTGACACCCCGTTCGGCCCTCCATTCGACCTGCCAACGCCGAGCGGCGGGAAGGGCGACTTCACGACACTGGCGCTTGGCGAGGAGGGGGGCGGCCCCCCGTTTGACACCCCGTTCGGCCCCCCATTTGACCTGTCAACGCCGGGCGACGGGAGGGGCGACTTCACGACACTGGCGCTTGGCGAGGAGGGACCTGAGCCGGTCAATCCCTATGACTTTTGACGAGCGCTTGGCTGGGTAGCGATGCGCGCCGCGCACCTGAATGCAGCTGAAGATTCGGCAGTCCCATGATCATCATAGCCGGCGGGGACGCAGACCCCAATATCGCGCTCCTCGCCGGGCGCCTTGCTGCGCGCTACATGCCGCATCTCATGCTCTGCGTGGGCACTTCCTCGTTGCCCCACCTGACCTGGAGCCTCGCTGACGACCGCCTGCAGGTGAACGGCGTGGAGGTCAGGCCCTCGGCGTTCTTTCTGCGCCATGATGTCTTCACATACTTGGCGGACCGGCAGCCAGCTAGCTGGACGCGCGCGAGCCGCTGGTACCAGACCCTGATGTCCTGGGTGCTGGCGCATGAGGACGTCGCGTTCCTGAACCGGGGCCACGGTACTCGTTATGCGAGCAAGCCCCATATCCTGCATCTGGCGCGGCGCCTCGGCTTGGCCACGCCCGAGAGCCTCGTCACGAATGACCTCCAGGTCCTCGAGGCTGCGGACGGGGCGGAATGGGTCATTAAACCGGTCAACGGGGGCGAGTACACGCGGTTGCTCGCCGATGCGCGCGTGGACGAAGCCTGGCGCGGCCGGTGCGCGGCGGCGCCGGCGATCATCCAGCATCGCCTGGTCGGGCCGGAACTCCGCATCTATCGGGTCGGCGAGCGCTGGTTCGCCTTTTCGCTACAGTCGGAAGCGCTCGACTACCGGGCAACTGCCGACGTGGTGATCGGCACGTTGCCGGCGCCGGACAGCCTCACCGTGCCCTTGGGGCGGCTGATGGACCAGCTCGGCCTCGACTTCGGCGCCGCCGATTTCAAGGCATGCCCGGAGACTGGCCGCCAGCTCTTTCTGGAGGTGAACTCGGCGCCGATGTTCGCGGCCTTCGACCGGGTCGCCAGGGGCGCGCTGTCCGACGCTATCCTGGACTGGTTGGCCACCGGCCAGCACGGGGCGGCGATCGACGCGACGCCGTACAGTGGTGAGCAGCCCCTGAATTCAGCTGGATCCTTATCGGTCTGACTATGCAGCCGTAGTGTCGGAAATGGACGGCGCATTCGGTTAGGCTGAAGCAGCCGAGCAGCCGTCCGATGGCGCCCCAGAGGGCACCTCCGGATCACGTGCGGCGGTTGGAAGCAGGCGGTTAGTCGCGAGGGTGGATGCGACCGAGTATTCGTCTGATTTGCCAGGGCCGCCAGGTCTCGTTGCCGCGCGGCGTGCGCACGCCCCGCGCGGTGAGGGCGTCCGCAAGCTGCTGCAGCGTGGTGGCTCCTGCCTTCCGGGCCGCGTCGAGGTAGGGCAGTACCTCCGCCGAACGCTGACCAGCGGCCGCCGACCAGGCTGCACGTGCTTCCGCTGCTGTCCTGCTGTCCCCTGGTCGGAGCCGCGGGTTGCCGAGCCGCACGCCGCGCGCCTTCGCCGCCGCCAGTGCGGCCTTCGTCCGCGCGCTCGTGGCGCGGGCCTCCTCCTCGGCGACCAGGGCCATGACGCCGATGGTGAGCCTGTTGGCGTAGGGCATGTCGGCGGCAACGAACTCGACGCCCGCCTTCTCCAGGCCGAGCAGGAAGTGCGCGTCGCGCGCCAGGCGGTCGAGCTTGGCGATCAGCAGCACGCCGCGGCGCAGCCGGCACTCGGCCATGGCCAGGGCGAGCTGCGGCCGGTCGTCGCGTCGGCCGCTCTCCACCTCCTCGAAGGCGGCCACCACGGTGCCGCCGGCGGACGCCGCGTGGCGCGCCACCGCCGCGCGCTGGGCGTCGAGGCCGAGGCCGGAGCGGCCCTGCTTGTCGGTGGAGACGCGGTAGTAGGCGACGAAGCGCGGGCCGGCAGGTCTGGTCATGGGCCGGAATGATGCCTTCCACCCCGCCGTTTCACAATCTGAAAGGTCCGTTTGATAGAGTGTGAAGTGCTTCTTGCCCTGCGTGACGACCCAAAGTGAGCGTTCACGACGGATCGAAAGCAGTGGGCCGTCTCAAGGCGCGAAAATTTTTCGTAGCTGCCCGCTCAGATCCGTTGCTCACAGGCATAGACCTCCTTGCTGGGGCGTGATGCCCTGGCGATACCAACGCTGCGACGCGCAAGCGAGCAGTCACGCTCCTTGGAAGGATAACTGAATATGGTCGCCAGTCCCTTGGACGCCGAGATTGAACGTCAGAAGAAGGCCCTTTCCAGCCTTCCGTCGGACTTTACCTTCCCACTCTTCAACTCGAAACACGCGCTCGAGTCCCAGCGCCGCAGCGGTTACCGCAACACCGCGGCCGCTGCCCGCGAGATCGCCGACAACGCCATCGAAGCCGGTGCCACCCGCATCGACATCGTCTTCGAGCGCCCTCAGATCCTGCAGGCGTTCCAGCGCCAGGACAGCGTTTCGGCGGTGGCCTTCATCGACAACGGCTCGGGCATGCTGCCGGTGATGGCGCGCTACGCCCTCAGTTGGGGCGCTGGTACGCATTTCGACGAGCCGGGCACGATCGGCAAGTTCGGCTTTGGCCTGCCGAATGCCTCCATCAATCAGACCACGCGCGTCGAGGTGTACACCAAGACCAAGGGTGCCAAGACAATCACCAAGGCTTGGCTAGACGTCTCGGATGTCAAGCAGCACAACCTGCAGACCATTGAGGCGCCGGTTGAGGCGAAGTTGCCCGAGTTCGTGCAGCGTTACCTCAACGCCAACAGCCTGACCTTCGAGCACGGCACCATTGTCGTTTGGCAGACGCCCGACCGTCTCACCTACCGCATGGCGGATCCCCTCCGTGGTCACATCGCAGACGACTTTGGGGTGGTCTACCGCTACATGCTGGGCGGCGTGGACATCCACATCGACGGCACGAAGGCCGAGGCAGTGGACCCGCTCTTCCTAACACCGGGTGCGCGCTACTATCTGCCTGAGGAACAGGGTGGCGCCATTAAGAACTACTACCAGAAGATCCCCGTGAGGTTCTTCCGGGATCCGGAGACCGGCGCCCGCCACCTTGAGAAGGTGGAGAAGCTGGAGGATATCGACCGCACTGATCCGAACCTGCTGGCGACTGGCGCGATTGAGGTGCGCATCGCCCGCTTCCCGGTCGGCTTCGCCGAAGCGGTGCCGGGGAAGAAGAAGCCCGAGACCGACGCGCACCACCGCTTCGAAATCCGCAAGCCGCGCCGCGGCATGTCCTTCGTCCGGGCGGGGCGCGAGATCGAGACGCTCGACGCCTTCCCGCGCTCGGCGAGGGATCGGGAGAGCGGGCTGGGCGAATGGCCACTTCTGCAGGGCTATGCCTACCACTGGGGCATCGAGGTTGCCTTCGAACCCCAACTCGACGAGGTGTTTGGCATCGCCAACGACAAGCAGACGGTCCGGCCGATCGAAGACTTCTGGCGCCTGCTGACTAAGGAAGACATCGACGATAAAGTGCGCGCCGAGAATGCCTGGCAAATGGAGAAGCGCGAGAAGCCGAAGAAGCCGAAGGTTGATGCCCCCGGCGAGACCACCCCGGCCGAGCAAGCGGCAGCGCTCGCGGGCAGCATCAGCGGCAAGCGGCCGAAGGTGCCCGAGCGTGACCAGGACAAGGTTCGCCAGCAACTCGAGGACGAGGCTCAGCGCCGCGTCGGCGTGACCGAAAAGACCATCGAGGAGGCCAAGCAGGCCATTGAGGCTGAGGCCAAGCGTCGCCCCTACAAGGTGGACTACTTCGATGACCCCAACGGACCCTTCTACGAACCGGCCTGGGAACATGGCTGGGTCGTGGTCGCCCGCGTCAACCGCGCCCACCCGTTCTACTCGGCGCTGTACGCCGAACTCCTAGAACTGCAAGGCGCCGGGCAAGCCAAATATGCGGTCGACGTGCTGCTGCTGGCCTTGTCCAAGGCCGAACTCACGACTGAGGATGAGTTGACGAAGCTCTGGTATGAGCAGCAGCGCAGGGGCGAGTGGAGCCCCTTCCTGGGCAACGCCTTGAAGGTCCTGGCGCAGACCCTGCGTCCCGCTGGGGTCGAGCAGGGTGACGCTGTGCGGCAGAGCGCCGCCGGTGATAATGAGGAGGGCGGCGGCCTACCCAGAGCTGCCGAGTGAGAACTGGCGCCCGGGGCATCGCCCCGGGCGCCAACTGTCTCAACGCGCTGCTGCTTGAGGCGGCAATACGCCCTATTTCGAACATTACTTATATGTGTGGCAGAAGAACGGACAGAGCGCTGTTCAGTGCCACAAAATTTATTTGGGTTGTTCCGCTCAAATTCAGCCGCCATGGGCATAGATCTCTATGCCGGAGGCTGGGCCTCCGGAGACACCAGCGCTGCGACGTGAGAGCGAGCAGCCATGACCTCTGGAAAGGATAACTAGACATGATCACCGATCTTTTGGACGCCGAGATTGAGCGTCAGAAGAAGGCTCTTTCTGATCTCCCGACGGACTTCACCTTCCCACTCTTCAACTCGCAGCGCGCGCTCGAGTCCCAGCGCCGCAGCGGTTACCGCAACACCGCGGCCGCTGCCCGCGAGATCGCCGACAACGCCATCGAAGCCGGTGCCACCCGCATCGACATCGTCCTCGAGCGCTCCAAGCGCCTAAAGACGCATCAGCGGCAAGACAGCGTCTCGGCCGTCGCCTTTGTCGACAACGGCTCGGGCATGCTGCCGGTGATGGCGCGCTACGCCCTCAGTTGGGGCGCTGGTACGCATTTCGACGAGCCGGGCACGATCGGCAAGTTCGGCTTTGGCCTGCCGAACGCCTCCATCAATCAGACCACGCGCGTCGAGGTGTACACCAAGACCAAGGGTGCCAAGACAATCACCAAGGCCTGGCTGGACGTCTCCTATGTGAAGCAGCACGGCCTGCAAACCATTGAGCCGCCGGTTGAGGCAAAGTTGCCCGAGTTCGTGCAGCGTTACCTCAACGCCAACAGCCTGACCTTCGAGCACGGCACCATTGTCGTTTGGCAGACGCCCGACCGCCTCACCTACCGTATGGCAGCTCCACTTCGCGAGCACATTATGGAGGACTTTGGGGTGGTCTACCGCTACATGCTGGGCGGCGTGGACATCCACGTCGATGGCGGCAAGGTCGAGGCGGTAGACCCGCTCTTCCTAACACCGGGCGCACGCTACTATCTCCCTGAGGAACAGGGCGGTGCGATCCTCAGCTATGAGCAGCTTATACCCGTGAGGTTCTTCCGGGATCCGGAGACGGGTGCTCGCCACCTCGAAAAGGTGGAGAAGCCGGAGGACATCGATCTAGACGACCCGGCTCTCTTGGCAGCCGGCGCTATCAAGATCCGGATCGCGCGCTTCCCAGTCGGGTTTGCTGAATCTGCGCACAGAAGCAAGATGGAAACCGACGCGCACCGCCGCTTTGAGATCCGAAAGGCTAGACGTGGTATGTCCTTCGTCCGTGCCGGACGGGAGATCGAGACCCTCGATGCTTTTCCGCGGTCGGCGCGCGACCGCGCAAGTGGACTAGGGGACTGGCCGCTGCTGCAAGGCTATGCCTACCACTGGGGCATCGAGGTTGCCTTCGAACCCCAACTCGACGAGGCCTTCGGTATCGCTAACGACAAGCAGACGGTCCGACCGGTCGAGGACTTCTGGCGGCTGCTCCACAAGGAAGGTATCGACGCGAAGTTGCGGGCGGAGAACACCTGGCAAATGGAGCAACGCTCGAGGCCGAAGGCTCCAAAGGTGGAGCCCACCAATGAGCCCACCGCGGCGGAGCGTGCCGCGGCGCTCGCGGGCAGCGTGACCGGCAAGCGGCCGCGAGTACCCAAGCGCGACCAGGACAAGGTTCGCCAGCAACTCGAGGACGAGGCGAAGCGCCGCGTCGGCGTGACGGCGAAAACCATCGAAGAAGCTATTGAGGAGGTCAAGCGAACAGCTGAGGCTGAGGCCAAGCGTCGCCCCTACAAGGTGGACTACTTCGATGACCCCAACGGACCCTTCTACGAACCGGCCTGGGAACATGGCTGGGTCGTGGTCGCCCGCGTCAACCGCGCCCACCCGTTCTACTCGGCGCTGTACGCCGAACTCCTAGAACTGCAAGGCGCCGGGCAAGCCAAATATGCGGTCGACGTGCTGCTGCTGGCCTTGTCCAAGGCCGAACTCACGACTGAGGATGAGTTGACGAAGCTCTGGTATGAGCAGCAGCGCAGGGGCGAGTGGAGCCCCTTCCTGGGCAACGCCTTGAAGGTCCTGGCGCAGACCCTGCGTCCCGCTGGGGTCGAGCAGGGTGACGCTGTGCGGCAGAGCGCCGCCGGTGATAATGAGGAGGGCGGCGGCCTACCCAGAGCTGCCGAGTGAGAACTGGCGCCCGGGGCATCGCCCCGGGCCGTTGTATCTTTAATGGTTTTTTTTCGAGGCCGGCGCTCAATCGTTCGATTCTGCGCCATAATCCTTGGTACGCGACAGGCAGTGCAGGTGCGGTCAAGAGCCGTCATGTCCCCTGAGACACTGCATCGGCCCGGAGCGGAGTTAGGCCGATGCAGAAGGAGACAAGCGCATGTGCGCTGCCGCCATTGCCCATCCGTGTGACCTCGACACAAAACTGGTTACCTTTCTCAGCGGTTGCCCTCGGGTTCGCAACTCTCTTGCCGCAGATATCCTCAAGCCGGTGCGGTGTGCGGCCGTAGCGCTGACACGCGGTCCGGATGCTTGGATGCGCGAGGAGGTGGTCGGTCAAGCTTTTCTCATGCTGCTCGAAGCTCCTCACCGCTTCGACCCATCTCGCGGCAGGGCGAAGAGGTTTCTCCCCCAGATTGCGCGGGAGGCCGCCCGAGCTGTGCGCTCGGCCTACGCCCCACCTGGTGGGCCCCGGCGTGGAGGCGGCGTCGCAAGGGTGGCGGTAGCGATGGAAGATCTTGGCGAGGACGAACTGCTGAAGCTCGAGCCCAGGGCCGGGTCAGCCGTCACCATCGAGTCGTGGTGCGATGTCATCCATGCCGCCGCGCGTATGCCAACAAAGCTTGCGCTGGTCTTTTCTCGGGTAGCGGAGGGCGATGCTAAGCAGGCGATCGCCGCAGAAACCGGCTTCAAGGACCGTTTCCATATGGAGAGGCAAATGGAAACGTTCCGTCGTACCCTGACAACATCGCGCAAAGTGCGGGCGGCAGCCTGAAGGTAGCTCTTCGTTCTCTGTTTCAGGCGAGTGGAAGAAGGAACTGACCGTCTACGCTCGCGGGCAGGAGTTCGGCCCTAACCGAGGCCGGGCCGAGCCTTTCGACCTGCTTCAGCACGTCAGTTTGACCCGACCTCGACACCAGCCATCGGCGCCGCCATGCCTCAGCCAGTGCAGCAACCGATGGCGCCGGTGCCGAGGTCGAGGCCGCCAGGCCGAAGAGTTCCTCGTGGGCGGTTGGCGTTAGCCTACAGCCGTAGAAGCGCCTCGACATTGTGTGGTGGAGGACATGGTCGCTGGCAACGCCGAGTACGTCCAGACCCTCACGGACCTGCCGCAAGCGGGGGCTCGCACCTTCGCCGAAGTCACTATTGATACGTCTGGCGCGGTGCTCGCTCCTGCCCAGTTCGCGCAGAGCGCAGACTGTGTCGGTACTCAAGTGAATGGTGCCGTATCCCGCTGTCATCGCCTCACGCTCCTCCCAGTGCACGTCGCGCCCCAAATTGGGGTAGCGGCTGGCGGACAGTCGGATGCGGTTGTATTGGCTGCTGGCGGTGCCGTAGAGGCTGGTGGTGGTCAGCACCTTCAGGTCCGCAGGGCGCTGAATCGGCCGACCCGCCACCGCGCTGCTGATGAGGCTAACCTTGCCGTCGTAGCGTGCTCTATAGGCTGCGCCCACCTCGGCGGAGGCCATAAGCAGCGCGACCAACTTCCCGCCCAGCAGCGGTCCATAGGGGGCGACGGCGCCGCAGACGCTGAGATCCGCGACCTGGCTTGCCAGGCCCGCCTTCCGCACCTCCAGCAGCGCCGCTGAAAGGGCCTGGCGGCTATCGGCGTCGCGCATGAGGCGGCAGACGATCTCGGGGCCGCTCGCTCGCCAGTCCACCCGTCGGAGGACACGCTTCGCGGCCAACAGCTGTGCAAGTGTTTCAGCACGCTTGCGCTTGAATAGTAGATCCTCCGACGCGGCCTTCCAGTCCTGATCCTCATCCTCAAGGTTGCGCCGCCGCGACTTGGTGTGCTCGTTTTCGTATTCCTCACGCAGCAGGCTCATCCGTGCAGCCGCCGCGCCAGCGCTGTCTTGCTCCAGGCGCAGGATGGCTCGCTCCGTTGGCTCGGCGATCTCCTCTGCCGTCGCGAGGTCATCCCACCGCACCTCGCCCAGACTCTGCTCAACACGGACATCTAGGGCGTGCAGTGCCTCCTTCGCGTTCCACTCTCCCTCAGTCACCCTCTGCAGGAAGCCAGCCAGGCTCCAGCCGATCCAGTTGTCCCGCGTGGTGGTACGAATGACAGGGCTCGCCAGCATTGCAATGCCAATGACCGGGCGCCGCGGGCGCGCGGCGTTGCGCACAAGGAGCGGCATGGTGCGCCCAGGGATAGAGCGGTACTCAAGGGACCAGGTATGCCGCACGTACCTCCAGATCTCAGCCAACGGCAGCCCCGTCACACCACAGCGCGCGCCCTCGTCGCAGACCTCCACCACAGGATCAATGATTTCGCGCAGGCGTGCCGCGGCTTTATCGGAACTAAGCGCCATGACGCACTGCAGTTGTTCGGCAAGATCGCGCCCATCATCAATCAAGTCCAGCACGGATCCCCGTGCGCCGGCGCCGCGCCCTCCCTCTTCCATGCGACGCAGAAAGCGGTTGACGGCGCCGTCCTCGAGTTGCCGGAGCCGGCCCACCTGGTGCTGTCTCTTCAGCCGAGCCTTGGCCTCTTCCGCGCTCTCGTGCGCTCCGCGCAGACCGGGGGGGCGAAGCTGGATTTCCAACCGGTCCTCCGACAGCGCCGGAACCCACCCCTGATCCACCAGATCTGCAAGGACGAGCGCAACCGGGCAGAGTTGTCGTGCCCATGGCGCTGATGAGATGCTCCAGTCTCGTGCAAGCCGCCTGAGTGCCATTGGCAGATCGCCTGCCGTGGGCTCATGGAGAATGTGCTCTACGAAGCTGTAGAGTTTGTCGGTTACCTGCCGTGGGAGGTTCAGTGAGATTAGGCGGTCTTTCGGGGGCTCCTTCGTGGCCTTGCGCAACTGCTTAAGCTGAAGCCGCAGCTCCTCCAGCCAAGCTCCGTCGTCACAATTCTCCAGGTTCTCCTGCATGCTGGAGGTAACCTCGGAATCGAAGTGCCTACCGTCCGTATGGGCAATCTGCACCGTGCTCATTCCGCAGCGCGACGCTCCTGTTCGTCAGGGTTGGCCCCCTCGGGTAGCGCCGCCTGCGCCAGGTAAGCGAGCGCCGCGTCCAGCTTAAGGTTCCAATAGACGAGTTCGGCGGCGTAGCGGTCCCGCAACTCCTGCGGACTCTCCAGGATGCGGTCGCCGATCGAGAACAGTAGCACCTCGAGGGCACTCCGCACGGCCAGGCTGCTGCCGCCACCGGCGTAGACATCGGTAAAGAAGCGCGACGCCTTATTAAGGAACAGGATTTTGGTCCCGCCCCATTGGTCGACCCTAAAGAAGGGCGCCCCGGGTAGGGTCTCGGCCTCAACTTTGTAAGGCCTTCCCCTCAGTTCGAAGATCAATTGCTGCTGCGCCTCGTCCGCGGAAATGCCCCGCTGCATCGCGCGCCGCCGTGCCTCCTCCGTAAGGCGGCGTTCGCCAAACGCGCGCTGCTTCTCTGTCTGGGCGGGCGAAGGAACCGGGTCGGCCGCGGCTGCCTGCTCCATGGCCTGCTCAGACAATCGCCGGCGTCCCGCGTCCTGGTCGCGCTGCGCTCTACGCGCTGCATACTCCCTCTGAAATTTTTCGCGCAGTTGTGCCATCGCTGCGAACAGGCCGTTCTGCTCCAAGACTTCCCAAATCCGGTTCGACAGCATCACTGTCTGCTTGGATGTAGCGACATTGAACTCTTCATCAAGCGCTGCCGGGAAGTCTATTTCGACCTTGATGTACCGGTCGTTGTTCTTGAACGTGAGGCGCTCGATCTTCTTGGCGTCCGATATCATCGAGGACGGTACGTGCGTGACCACGTCGATGACGCGCCCCATCCGCGAGATGATGAGACCGTTGTAGTCGCGCATGACGGCGTAGCGCGGATTCTGATTTCCGCCGAGTGCATCCTTGTCTTTGTCGACCGCCCCGAAGCCGAAGGGCATGTACGAATAGCGCACGCGGATCTGGCCCACGATCTCGCGCGTGTGTGGATCGCGAACGTCGATGATGCGCGGGTCCAGTGCCTCCGCCCGCTGCTCGTCCAGGTCGAACCAGCGGCATCCTTCAGACAGGAATAGAGGGTCGATCGGTTCGCACCGGGTGTCGTTGACCCAAATGTCGAGCCTTTGCCGCATCTTGTGATAGGTGACACCGAAGTGCCGCAGAAGGTGCTCCTCCAGCGCGCCGGCAGTCTTCCAGCGAAGGCGATCGATCTTCTCAATCACCACCACCGTCCCGTGCGCCCATCTGCCCGGGAAGTTGCGCGCGATGTGCCGCTCCACGAACGCCGGTAACTTGGCCAACTTGGCGGAGGGCACGACGATGTCCCCGGCAGGGCTCATGTATGCACCGGCCTCGATATCGTCCAGGTCCACCGTAACGGCGTGCAACTTGCCTTCCTCAACGAGCGAGTAGACCGTGTACCGACGCCCAATGCTCACTGCAGCACTCGGGAGACCGTACCCAAAACGCCCGAAGCCACGCCTGTCGTTCTCCCGATCGGTACCGCCCCAGGTCATCGCCACCCTGGTCATCTCAGGTATCATGCCGTGCCCATCGTCGATCACGGCGACTTGGGTCGGCTTCTTGTCGGAATTGGCTCCGTCGGAGCCAAAGATGACGTGGACGTTCGTGGCGCCTGCCTGGTCCGCGTTGTCGATCAGTTCGGCGAGTGCTGTGCCCGTGTGCCGGTAGCCAATGTCGCGAATGCCACGCACGAAGGCGGCGCCGACAGTCAGGCCGTACTTGAATTTTTGTTTTCTGAGTTCTGCCAGGTAAAGCTTCTGGCGCTCGATGCCGGTCAGCACCGGTTGCATATTACCAATCCTCTTTTCTGGGGGCGCTTCCGCCACCGGGATCGAGCGACGCCTAGGGACGGCGCGCACACTGGGATGCCCTCATGGAGCGCAATCTTGGAAGCGAGCGACGCCGCACGGTCTGCGACTCGTGACGGCCTTGCCGGTGGGTCCTTTAGCTCTCAGCAGCTAGCGATCACCTGTGCCTCCCCTGCTCGCGCACGGAGGTCCACGGCCAACCTAGGCCGGATCGCTCGTCCGCTGGTTTTGGGCAGCGCGTGCGCCGCCTAGCGGACCCCCGTGGTGATCCTACCACGGACCAATCCGTTTCGCATACTCGGTGACAGGCCCGCGTTCGTGTTATGCTGAGATCATGGGGACCATTTACTGCCTTTACTCCTCTGCCGATGGGGAACCGCGCTACGTAGACCAGACAGAGCAACCCATCGCGCGTTGCAGGCGACAGCACGTTGCCGCCGCCTTGAGGGGGGACATAGCGCCCGTCTCGAAGTGGATCCGGGAGATCTGGGCGGTCGGGCAAGAGGTGGAAATTCATCCGCTGCAAGAGGACGTTCTGCCGCACGACCTCAATTTCTACGAGGAGTACTGGATTAGCCAGTTCCCGAACCTGGTAAACGCTCGGAGTCTGCTGGGCGACGTTCCAACGGAGAGCGAGGCGGGAAGACGCGTCACAGAGTACCTCAAGTCCAAGGTAGGCATCGGCTAACTCGCGGACGCTGCACGCGAGATTTGGCAGTGCAACTTGTCCGCAGGAATTAGCAACACGTCGCCGACACGCTAACGCCGTCCGTCGCGCACTGGACAATAGCCGGCCGATATCGGCGTCAGCCGCTGCGCCGTGCCCCAATGTCCTCAGCGCGGGATGCCCAACGCAGTCAGATAGGCTCATTGTGCTCGCCGCTTAGGAGACTAGCGCACATGCCTCCCCGTTCGGGGGAGGTGGAGCGCCTAGGCTGAACTTGTGAGCGCAGGGGATTGCTGGTGGTCGCACCCCGGTCCGCTTGGCACACCACGATCTCGCGTGGAGTATTGTCGCCCGAGCGACAGCGATTCCGGGACACCGTAGAGGATTGTGTCCCTCCGCGTTCGGACTGGACGCATTCGGCAGGAGATCTTGCTGGGTACATTTGAGTATCTTGAAATATTTATAATTGAATTTTACTGATTTACCCACAAACGTCAAGTAAAAATATGTTGTATTCTTTCAATGTAAGCATACTATAGAAAATTAGAATGTTTTGTGCCTTAAAATAGTATGAGAGAAAGATCGCCTATTTTATTAATTCTGCCGGATGTGCAGCGGCAATTTGCGCTAAGCTCATGCCGTACTGAACCCGCAAAATTCAGAATCACTAAGGGCCTGGACGTCGTGCTAGGGTCCGTTGACATTGGGGATTCACGCGGCAGACCGGCTGTGATTCAAGCTCCGCTTTGGCGGGGTTGGGGCGATGCTGGAGAGGTCTCGGTTCGTAGTGGGCGACGCGGTTTGGGAGAAGG
>JAESGY010000356.1_pt1 | contig 23318 bp, 16 predicted proteins | sample 9269841 | NCBI WGS metagenome assembly JAESGY01 (sample SAMN17022865, study PRJNA683097) | algae metagenome | isolation source: Spirirestis rafaelensis WJT71-NPBG6 and co-occurring heterotrophs from... | place: USA: Pinto Wells, Joshua Tree National Park, Colorado Desert, CA | collected 2006-08-15
AGCTCTGGGTCATGATCCACCTCCTGTTCTCAGGAGGGAATCACACTTCAGCCCAGCCCCAAACCCTCTTGAATCCACCTTTCAGTCCGGTGCTGTAGGTTGGGTCAAACTCAGCACTCCGGCGCGACCATTCGAAGGTCAGCTCGTAGCGACATTGCAGACGGTCGGCTCCCCAGTGCAAGTGAGTCAAGACTGTCGCGGGTTGCTCGAAGTTCGTCTGCTGTTACCCGAGCGAAAATCTGTCGCGCCGATGTAGATGCAAAGAATGTATAAAACCCTTGCAGGATAAGGGTCTGAGGTGGTGAGCGCGCTGGGACTCGAACCCATGACCCTCTGATTAAAAGTCGGAGAGGTGAGACTGGTACCCCTGCCAGCACCTCAGTGCCCGGGTAGCACAAGGATCTTAGGGCTCTTCGGGAGTGTTGGACGCGAAAGGCTAATGCTCGCCTTATCGCTGAACTCCACTGGAAAGTGATCCCGGGCCGAGGCCAGAAACCGGTTGAGCGTCGACGCTCCAAAGAAGTGCATCGGGATCATCAGCGGTGCGTTGATGGCGCGCAGCACCTCCATCATATCGAACGTTTCCAGTGTATAGCCGCCATCCACCGGGACCAGCAGCACATCAATGCGCCCCAGCTTTCTCAAATGCTCGGGTGAGAGCGTATGGTGCAGATGCCCTAGATGCGCGATGCACAACTGCGCAGTTTCAAACACGAAGATGGAGTTGCCATCGTATTCCGTCGCTCCGCCATAGCTGCGGATGTTGGTGGAGACGTTTCGGATGCGGACATCCTGTACCGTCAGGTCGTGGTAGGCTGGTCCACCTCCCGGGTTCCAGCCCTTCAGGACATAGTTGATGCCCGGATCGGGTCGGGTGCTGAAATGGGTGGAATGCGCCTTGTTCATCGTCGCCACGTCCGGCGTGACAGGCGGACGCGTGCTGTCGTTGTAGTCGGTGGCGATCCGCACTCCCTGAGGCGTCTCGATCAGGAAGGTGGCATGGCCGATGAAGGCCAAGCTAATCTCGTCCTGGCGCAACGCTGCCGGGGAGAACAGGACATCTCTGGAGGCGATCAGCCCAAGGCAGCCCTCAGGCTCGGCCGCGGCGGCGGGCAAGGACAGTCCTAAACCGATGAAAGCCGCAACCGCACAGGCAACTCGACCGATGCTCTTCATCAGCGCCTCCATAAACCCAGGCTGAACCAGCAGTCGCTCGACCATGTAGGAGCGTCGGTGCTCTCGTCCACAGGGTCGGATTTCATGAGACTATCCGGGAAGATGCAGGGCCCTGCCCTGCTGTTACAGCTATCTTTGTTGTCCGATGTTAAGTTATTGACAGCGAACGGCATCGGCGCAGTAAGAGATGACAAGGAGCATCTTGCTACAGCTGAATGTACAAAAGTCTGTTATCCTGGAAAGCTGGAAGACTCGAACTTTTATCCCACGCTTGTAGTCACTGCCGAGTCGCGATCAATGTATGACACCGTAGACAGCATCACCCGACCAGCGCCAGTCCGACCTCACCTCATGTCGGCGTTCGCCACGCGAACGGCATCATGGCGGTCAGGAGGCCAAGCCCCACAAGTACAGAGTAAGCTTGGGTTGTCGTCGGCTGATCTGTCCCACCCATCAGCTTTGTGAGGCTGGTGCTTCCTACCTAAGAGGCAATGGCCAGCAGTGGCAGGAGCGCCGCCACCTGGAAGGCTCCGGTACCAGCGTACAGTGGTGGTGGGAGGTGCTCCGGGTTGTAGATCATCGGGAGGTTAGCCGACATGAAGCCCATGACTGAAGAGCATCTCGCGATCCTGCGGCGTCACATGGTCGAAGTGATCGCCCTTCAAGCTGACCTGATGAGCGAGGAGCTTGGCAAGCCGGTCCTTAACGAACGGGTGATGGCAGCCATGGGGCGGGTGAGGCGCCACCTCTTCGTGCCATCGCAACTGGCAGCGGTCGCGTACCATGACACACCCCTGCCAATCGGCTTCGACAAGACAGTCTCGCAGCCTTTCATCGCTGCCCTGATGACGGACTTGCTCGATCCGCAGCCACATGAGGCGGTGCTCGAGGTCGGCACAGGGCTGGGCTATCAGGCTGCCGTCCTGGCGGAGCTGGCCCGCCAGGTTTGGACGGTCGAGGTGGTTGAGGAGTTTGCCAGCCATGCTGAGGCGCGCTTGGATCAGCTTGGCTATAACAACGTTGAGGTGCGGGTCAGCGACGGCACTCGGGGTTGGGCTGAGCATGCCCCATTCGACAAGATTCTTGTGACGGCAGCGGCGGAGCAGCCTCCTAAGGCTTTGCTGGACCAACTCGCACCGAGCGGCTGGATGGTTTTGCCCTTGGGCCCTGAGGAGACACAGCAGCTGACGGTAATCGATAAGCAGCCTGACGGCAGGATTACAACACGAGCCATCATCCCGGTGCGGTTCGGGCAGTTGGAGACCGTCGTCTGACGGGCGCCGTATGGGTGATGCAACAGCGCTTTCCTAAACGCCTGCAGCAGAGGCAAGGGAACTGGAACCTAGGAGCTCAGACTGGATGTGATCCCAATAGGTGGGTAGAGCATTTGCGCTCAATTTCTACCGTTCCATAACAGGAAGAAGTGTTACCTCAGGCGTAACCTAAAAATGTGTGGAGCGCCAGAGGAGCGCTTCATTAAACGCCTAAACTATTGAAATGATTGGTGGGTGTGCAAGGATTCGAACCTTGGACCCGCTGATTAAGAGTAAGTCGCTACCTGGTTTCCCCAGCTAACACGGCCTAACCTGAGAGGCCCTGTTGAGCGCCCTACCCCTTGTGACTCCTGGATTTTCCGCCACTCTGGGCTACCTTGGATAACATCGACTATCATCCTCGGATGTTACCCTACACGTTACCCCAAGTGGCCCGCCATGCCAACAGCGCGTCTCTCCGCCAAGCTGATCGAAAACCTGAAGCCACCGCTTCAGGGCAGAGCCGACTACTGGGACAGTGTCATCAGCGAGGATGACGCCCTGCCCGGCTCGTTCGGGCTGCGCCTGTTCGCCAGCGGGGTGAAATCCTGGCAGATCATGTACCGCGCTCCCCAGCGGGACGGCTCAATGGTTCAGAAGCGCATGACGCTGGGCAACTACCCGGCCTACGGGCTGAGCGAAGCCCGCGACATGGCTCGTGAAGCCCTCAAGAAGTTGGCCCGCGGAACCGATCCTTCCGAGGACCGCAAGAATACCAAAGCCAGGCTTGCAGCAACACCCACGGTCAAGGAAGCCGCAAGAGAGTTCATTGAGCAGTACGTAAAGCCCCGCAACCGCAGCTGGCGTGAGACGGAGCGCATCTTCAACCGCTATGTCCTGCCTGTCTGGGGCGAGCGCCTCTTGCCGACCATCACGCGCTCTGATGTCGCCGACCTGCTCAGCGGGATTGCAGCAGGCGGTGCGCCCTACATGGCTAACCGGGTGCTAGCCGCCGTACGGCGCTTCTGGAACTGGTGCCTTGAGCAGGGGAAGGCAGAGGTCTCGCCGGTGGCAAACGTCAAGGCTCCCGGGCGGGAGGTCTCCCGTGACCGCATCCTTTCGGACCAGGAGATCCGGGAGTTCTGGCAGGCGTGCGAGCGCATGGGCTGGCCGTTTGGCCCCTTGTTCCAGCTTCTGCTGCTCCTGGGTCAGCGCGAGGACGAGGTCGCCGGCATGCGGTGGTCCGATGTAGACCTTGCTCGTGGGATATGGACCTTGCCGCGAGAGGCGAGCAAGAGCGACCGGCTCAACCAGGTGCCCCTCCCCGCCTTGGCGCTGCAGATCCTGGAGCAACTCCCCAAGACCGAAGGCGGGCTGGTGTTCAGTACGACAGGATCGACTCCTGTCAGTGGGTTCTCAAAGGCCAAGAAGCGCTGTGACCAACTCTCTGGTGTCACAGGGTGGCGCCTGCACGACCTGCGCCGGACGGTCGCGTCGGGCATGGCTCGCCTGAAGGTGGAGCCTTGGGTGGTCGAGAAGGTGCTGAACCATCAGACTGGTCAACTCTCGGGCGTGGCCGGCGTCTACAATCGGTGGGGCTACTTGGACGAGAAACGGGAGGCTCTTGAGCGATGGGCAAAGCACCTAAACGATCTTCTCGCGAGATCCAACGAGAGCCGATCGAATGGACAATGCCCGGGGGTCGGGAGAGATCCCTTACCAAATGGATGAACAAGCGTGCGGAAAAATACCGGGATTTGCGTGGCCATGCCGTCCCCGCAGAGTTCATTGACGCAGCCGAGGCATTCCGGATGAACGACAAGGTGACTTGGTTTCGTGAGCGAGACGCTACTACCGGCGAGCGGGTTGGAATTAACTTTGAGTTAACCGCTATCCCAACAAACCTGCCAGCCCGCGCCGTTGCATCTGCTGCCTATGCTCGCAGCATCAAGTTGGAGGCAGTCACCACGGTCAGCGAGGCTCTAGCAAATGCGCTCATGTTTCGTCTCCTTGATGTATTCGACGAAAAGGGCAACGCGCCTGTACGCGCAAAGGGCCTTTTATCCCACCGCTCTCTGTCTGACATCGCTGTTGACCTACTCGACTGCTGCAACGCTCTTTCAACTCCCCCAGGACCCCAGCTGATAACGTTGATCGAGAGTTTACTCGGAGCCTGGAAGCCGCGCCTGAAATCCAGCCGTCAATTTGATGCTCGGCAGCAGGCAATCCGGATCGAAGCTAAGCAGTCAGGGCTTTCAACACGAGCGCTGGCCGACAAAGTGGGGGTCCATGGAACGACCGTGATGAGGTGGCGCAAGGATCCAAACTACCAAAAGGCTGTGCAGGAACGACGCCAGCGCTGCTGCAAAAGATAGTGTGTGCGCAGCACTTATTCATCTGCGAACCTCCTCTCACATCCAATCACGTGGAGGTTCCCCTTAATGACGGATACCGCTCCTAATCGAGCCACCCGCGGGCAAATCGAGCAGATCGTCCGCAGTGGAGCGGTCGATCGGATCATCCGCGACAAAGAACTCCGGACGATCGTCCCCTACTCGTCCATGCACATCTGGCGGCTTGAGCGAGCAGGCCGTTTCCCTGCCCGCATCCGCTTGGGGCCTAACAGGGTCGGCTGGTCCTTGCGTGAGGTCTCTGACTGGCTTGACGAAAGGAAGGCCGAACGTCTGGAGCACCAGGGCGGCTAGGCCTCTCCGAAACCAACAAACCCATTCATCGCGGCCAGAAAAAAGCCTCGTCCAGGGGCTGCCCGGCCGAGGCATAAGAGATTTTCCGATGCAGACTTATACCATTTCCGGCAGCGCCTGGGAAGGCGGCCTGCTGCCCTCATGGCACACCGCCAGTGCGCCTGTCACACCCGAGCGCATCGCCGGTGTCTTCACCTCTCTGCCGCCGCTGACCCGCTACGAGGTCGATCGGCTCCACCGCATGGGCGTCCCGATGGGTGCTCTCATGGGCCCTCCCCCGCTCAAGGTAGGCTACGTGGTGTTCAGCGAGCGTGGCTTCGAGTTTGAGCAGCACTGTCCTCTCGGTGTCGAGGGCATGCGCGCCCTTATCTTCCTCATCCTCAATCGGCAGGGCGAAGCCTGGGATCTGGTGGCGTGGTGCAGCAGGACGGGTCAGCTTGCCTCATGGCTTGGCCGCGCCTGGGCCATCGGTGAGGACACCATCTATGACGTTCGCCTGTCCGATCATGGCGCCCTGCCGGTCTGGCGCGATCCCCTCCCGCTGCTTCAGGCGAACGGTGAGGGCATCGTGCTCGTCCGCTCGCGTATGGCAGTGCACTACCTGGCCGATGCGGAGCCGCTCCTTGCCGAAGACACCTGGCACGGCGAGGAGCTGCAGCAGATCCTGACGCGTCGGTGCCCCCGCATCATCGTCCCTGCCCCAAAGGAGCTGGCCGCATGACCATGGGCAAGAGCTTCATCGACCTGCAGGATGCCATTACTGAACCGTGGCATGCGCCTGACCTCTCGTACCTGGAGAGCGGCCACCGGCCCGCTCCCGCCTTTCCGCTCTCTGTGTTCGGCACCTTCTGGGCTGCCTACGTGGAGCGTGCGGCCCAGGGAGCCTCCGCACCCCAGGATTATGTCGCCACGTCTCTGTTGGCTGTGGCCAGTGCCCTCTTGGCCAATGTGCGCTGGCCGCATGCAGGCGCAGCCTGGACAGAGGCACCCGTTCTCTGGTTCTGCAATGTCGGGTCTCCCGGCTCCGGTAAATCACCTGCTGTGGACCCGCTCCTCGATCTGCTCCAGCACGTGGAGGGGCTCATGGCAGGCGGCTTTGAAGATGATCTGCGCGACTACGAGCTTGAGCGCGAGGTAGCTGAAGCCGCGCTGTCGGCCTGGAAAGCAAAGGTCAAGGCGGCTGTCTCGAATGGGGACGATCCGCCGATCGCTCCCTCACCGCCACCGCGTGCGCCCGAACGCCCGCGGGTGCGCGTGTCCGATGCCACCGTCGAGAAGCTCGCGTCCCTGGCCGCCGCCCTCCCCCGTGGGCTGCTCCTCCAGCGGGACGAGATCGCCGGATGGCTGGGAGCCTTCGACAAGTATGGCGGTGGTGGCTCCGACCGGGCATTCTGGCTAGAGGCGCATGGCGGGCGTGCCTTCGTAGTGGATCGAGTCAAGCACAAGGAGCCGATCCACGTGCCCCACCTGAGTATCGCCGTGCTCGGGGGCATCCAGCCCGACAGGCTGCCCAAGATCATCGGCGGAGCAGAGGATGGCTTTGCCGCCCGCTTTCTGTTCGCCTGGCCGGAAGCCGAGCCGGTGTTCCAGCTGGCGCGGGAGGTCCGGGACGAGAGCGCCGCCAAGGCTTCCCTGGCTCGCCTCATCGAACTTGCCATGAACCCTGATGGTGACGGGCTTGGCCCGAGAATGGTGAGGCTCGATCGGGAGGCGGATGACCTGCTGGAGCGCTTTGCGCAGGAGATGACCCTGCAGGCTCATGAGGCTGTCGGGCCCATGGCTCACACCTTCTCGAAGGCACGCGGGTTCGTGCTGAGACTCTCAGCTGTCATCGAGCACCTGTGGTGGTGTGGGGGTGACACCGGCCCGGCCGAGCCAAGCAGCATCGGCAGACCTGCCGTTAGCGCGGCGGTCCGGCTGATGCGCGAGTACTTCATTCCCATGGCAGAGCGGGTCTACGGCGATGCCTCGATCCCTCACGGCGACCGGCTGGCCATGACCCTTGCGCGTTATTTGCGCCGCCACTGCCTGCGCACCTTCAATGCACGTACGCTCAGGCGAGAGGCTTATGGACTACTCGGCAAGCCGGACGATATGGCCAAGGCCTGTGAGGTGCTGGAGCAGGCTGGCCTTGTGCGGCGGCCTGGACGGGAGAATGGGGCGACAGGACGTCGTGCCCTCGATTATCAGGTCAACCCCGTTCTTCACGAGACCCCCGAGCCGGTCGCAGATGCGTCTGCCAAAACTGCCAAAACAGCCAAAACTCCCTCTTTGCTGCATTTTGGCGGTTTTGGCGGTTTTGGCAGTGCCGTCGGACATGCTGCGCCAGCTGATCCTGCAGCTGCCGCAGACCTCAATCCTGCCGCCGTGACTGAGTGTCTGACCGGAGTGAAGGAGGTGAGTTCGTGAAGGATGAGACCTGGGACTACACACCCGCTGCCCTGCCCGATCTTGAGGCCGCCGACGCATCCGAGTTGAGCGAACCTTGTGGCACAGCAGTCCGGCAGGATGAGCGCATCGGAAGGGCCTGGGTGCCCCAAGAGGTCCCGCCCGCACCGCCCGTTGCACCCACTCTGGCAGAGAAAAGGCAGATCCGCAGGGCGGAGAAGCAGGTGGGGGCAAAGATGCCTGCACCGGAGGTGCGCATCGGCCAGGATGCTCACGGCTACCCTGTCCTGGGGCTTCCCCACACTGATGAGGCGGGCTGGCAGACTCAGATGAAGGCTGCCTTCGGCACTGCTTCAGGAGCCTTCGTCGACGCCGAGATCCTCCGCCTCCTTGCCGCCCTACGCGCCACACGGGACGACCTGCCTTTGGAGACAAAGGTCAATGCCGCCCTGGCGGTGATCGCCGGGGTCGCTCCCCGCAATGAAGTTGAGGCCCTGCTGGCGGTGCAGATGGCCCTGACTCACATTGCGGCCGTGCGCATGCTCACCGAGGTGAACCGCCTCAGCCCGCATGTCTCCCCGGGAGGCGTGGCCATTGCAGGATCGATCAGCACAAAGCTGCTTCGCGCCTTTTCCGGACAGGCTGAAGCGCTGGCGAAACTCCGCCGTCCGGCTGTACAGGTGGTCCGGGTGGAGCGGGTGAACGTGGCTGCCGGAGGGCAGGCAATCGTCGGGACAGTGACTCACCCCGGTGATGGGGGCTACCCGGAAAATCAGGATCAACCCTATGGAACGGAACACGAGAGAACCGCTGAGCCTGAGGCTGACACCCCGGTGTGGAGCCAAACGACGGGACGGCTTGCCCTGCCAGAAGCCAAGGGCCAAGGGGCGGACACGCTGCAGGCTTCACGGCGGCGCTCCCGGCAGCGGCGCTCCAAGAGGTGAGGTCAACGGGCGCTACAGACATGGCCTGCTCACAGCAGAAGCCATCGAGGAGAGGAGTGCCTTGTCAGCAATCCTGGGCAGGAGCGTCAAGTAACGATGAGGCACTCCTAGGCCTTCACAATGAATTCCAGAGGGGTGATGGAGCGTCGCCTTCGTCAGCGGCGGTCTTTAGGAGCAACCATCCAAAGGTCCGCTCACCGCGCCTTTGCGGAAGTTCGCCGAACTTCCGGAATGTGCCAAGTGCGGTCATTCGTCAATGTTGTCCTGAGGGCCCGCCTGTCAGCCGGAGTAGGGCGAGAGCCGGTACATGGTAGAGCCCCCGCTCCAAGGTGAACGGGTCTGATACTGCCGCATCCCATCTGTCGAGGCGCAGCAGTGTTCCGGGTCCGCGCTGCCGGCTTGACCATAGATCTGCTGTAATGGCAGCCGACCTTGAGACGTCAGGGAGGCAACCATGGCCAGGGCAAGAGTTCTTCTGTCCGCATGTATCAGCATCATTGGGTTGATCGTTACCTTTGACGCAGGTGCGGAGCCAAGCAGGCCCGAGAAGGTGCAGGCGGCACTCGAAGGTTGGCTGGCAGAAAGAGCCCCACCGGAGAAGGTCACCGGCATCGCGGCTTATATCAGCCTTGGGGATCCTGGGCCAGCCATTGAGGCGTTCACTGGCACCATAGGCCGGTCGCCCTTCGACGGGCCCATCAGCCAAGGCACCCTGTTCCAGATGGGCAGCACATCGAAATCGTTCACGGCTGCAGTGATCCTCAAGTTGGAAGCCGCGAGCAAGCTGTCTCTCGACGACACAATCGGCAAGTGGTTGCCGGAGTATCCCGCTTGGCAGGATGTCAGCATCCGGCGCCTACTTAACATGACCAGCGGGATCCCGAACTATTCCGAGACCGAGGCCATGTCGCGCCTATGGGTCGAGGAACCCCAGCGCGACGTCAGCGCCGAGGAGCTTGTGGGGATCGTGTATCCGAGCAGCAGCAACAGATTCCCTGTCACGACGGGCTATCACTACTCCAACACCAACTACATCTTGGCGAGCATGATCGCCGGAAGGGCAAGCGGCAAGCCATTCCGTGATTTGGTTCACGAGCTGGTGATCGAACCACTGGGGCTCCACTCAACCTTCTACGAGAGTGGCACTTATCCTGAGGCTGTGATCCGGCGGCTGGCGCATGGCTACTTCGAGAACCCGGCCTGCACCGACTATCAGCCGAAGGACTGCCAGCAATCCTGGAACCATCCCCTGATCGGCCGCGACGTGCGTGCCATGAGTTCATCGTGGACTCAGGCGGCTGGCGGCGCAATCTCGAACCCACGCGACGTCAACCGCTGGATGCGGGCGGTGTTTGCGGGCAAGGTCGTGCCGCCCAAGCAACAAACTGAGTGGCTCCAGATGGTCTCTACCCGCACCGGGGCGCCTCTCGCTGAGGTGTCATCGGAAGACCCGCGCGGCTTCTCTCTTGGCTTGGTCCAGGCCATACTCGGACCGATGGGAGCGCACTGGTTCTACGAGGGCGAGACACTTGGCTATCGCACTCTCTACGTTTGGTTTGCGCAGGACGATATCCTAATCACGGTGCAGACCAACTCGCAACCCGCCGACGGAATAGACCGGCTCCACGATGCTGTGATTGCAATCTACGAGGCTGTTAAGCCGCCTGCCTCGCCATGACCTTTCGCAGTTCAGAAAGAATGGCGCATAGGGTCAGGCACTGGACTTCCCAGCGCCTTCGGAACGTTTGGTTACGTGAGGGTTGCTGTCCTCGAGCTTACGTCGCAGGTGTGCCGAGAGTGGTTCTTCAGTACAGGCGTGTGGGATCCGCTCCTCACCTGCTTCAGACACTTTTTGCGCTCACGTCGGCTCATTTCGGGTTTAGGAGGGCAGGCTGCGGAATACCTTGGGCTCGCTCCCAGGTTCCTGGTGCACGCTCTTGTAACCGGCTCACTTCACGAGATGAGAGCCGTCATCGAGGCGATACAACCACTCGCGGTCGAACAACTCAACGATAGATCGGTACAAAGTAGGATCAGGCTGATCGAGTCCTTTACCGTCACCAGAACACAGGAACTCCGAAAGCCTGCTATCGATCTGTGGGGATGAGACCGGCAGCCCAAGGGAGACAAGATCCTGCGCGAAGGAGCCTTCTTTCGGGAGATAGGCGCTTCTGGAATGCAGCAGCTCACTTGCAGCGGGAAGCCGGATCATAACAATCCGGGTTACGGATGGGCTCGGCTCTGAGCCGATGATTGTGGTGCCGCACATGAAGCCGCCAAGCACTCTGACCGGGGTCGTTGGCGGAAATAGGCAGAACAGGAACTGAGCATCACCCGCGGGCTCCTTCAAGGACATATACACCGCACGACTGCCTGGGGCGAGGGTTCCATGCACCTGAAGCCGGCCTGTTGGCAGGACCTCCAAGTAGGTGACATGCTGGGGTGATGCGGAGATGACACCGCCAATCGATAGTGCTCCGCGAACGATCTGGCCGCGAAAGTATGGCGACCACGCATTTGAGTAGCAAACGTAGGTTCCTGCTAGACCGGAATGAGCTCCATTCGCATCGCTGGAACGCGCAGAATGCGTGGGTATCGCCCGCTGAGCCAGCGTCTCCTGGTCAGCATTGTGCCGCGCTGCAACCACATCCAAAAATGCATCGAACTCAGAGGTGGCGATCCATTCGGCGCTTCGGTCAATATCCAGAACGAGCACCCAGTCTTGATAGAGCCGAGCATCACGAGGGCTGGAGCGACCCTGCAGCCACTTATGGGCTCGTTCGATATCGAAGGGTGTAGCGGCATTCACCCGCCTGAAGGCAGCCGCCAGATCTTTGCGTGTGACCAAACCGAGCACGGCAGCTGTTGCCCGGAGCTTCCGATCGATGTCGCGCGCCATCTGATTCCCCCTAGCAAGCAGCTTCTTGTCTGCATCTGGGCCAGATGCTGAGGGTAATGGCTATGGAAATTCCAGGCAATTCCACTGAAATCCACCTTCTTCCATCTGCAGTGCGTTGAACCTCCAGCCCTTTTAGCGATCCTAAAGCGGTCCCTGCTGCCTGCCTTAGCTCGGTCCCGCCTGTGACTTCATGCAATGAAGTGTCAAACCAGAGCTAGCCCTTGCAGAAAAAGCACCGAACTCAGAAGCACCTTGAACGACCTCTTTGCCGACCTCCGGGGCTACACCTCGCTGTCCGAAGATGCGCAGTCCGAAGTGGCCGGGGACATGTCAGACGATAAGAACTCATTCAAACTAAGCCTGCGCTGCCACCAGTTGAGGGCCTTTTCCATGATCTGCACGCTGCTTGATCCCCGCACAGGACAGCACAGCACCATCACGGTGCCGGCGCACGTCCACTCCCATTTAGGTCTGAATATCCTGCTCGTGCTCGGGACGGTGGCCGTGGCCCAGGTCATGGCCCCCGCCACCGCGCACGCGCAGTGCAATTCAATTAGCAATCCCACGCCGCCGCCGCCGCTGGTGGCCAACTTTTCAAATCAGAGCTTCGGCAACGACTCACCATTGGTGCCGTATCGCGTACTATCAGCGGGGCTCAGCGGCTGCGACGGCGCGAACGGTAGCTACTGGGAGGGGGAGTCCGGCAAGCCCGGCGATCCGGGACAGCCAAGCGCGCAGATCAGCAGCACGAACAGCGGCCTGACGATCATTGGTGGCTTCACCGCCAATGGACCTAATACCGATAGCTTTGGAGCGCCAATTGTCAGCCGAGGTGGCAATGGCGGAACGGGAGGGGCGAGTGGCTACGTCCTTTACGACGAGATCTCTGGCGGCAATGGCGGCGCCGGGGGCGCTGGCGGCGATTTGACGGTGACGTTCGGCGGCACTTTTGTGCCGGACCCGGTCACTGGTCTGGCGAGGTTTGGACTCGTCACGTCATCGTTCGGCGGCAAGGGCGGAGATGGCGGACCAAACGATATCTGGGGAACGTTTGAAAGGGTCGCGGGCGATGGCGGCGCGGGCGCCTCGGGGGGCGATGTGGCGCTCGTCGCCAGTGGTACCATCCGCGCGTCCTCAGGCGGTGCGGAGGCGCGCTCGTCCGGCGGCGGTGGCGGCGCTGGCGCTGATTCGTTCACAAACGACCTACTAGACACGACCTTGGGCGGCGCCGGTGGCAATGGTGGAACCGGCGGCGCGGCCTCCCTGCAGTGGCTGAGCGGCACCGTGCAATCATTCGGGTACGGTTTGCGCGCCACCTCCAGTGGCGGGGCCGGTGGCAATGGCGGCGCAGCCGGAGATCCGTGTTGTAGTTCTCTCACTCCCCAAGGGGGCGATGGTGGTGTCGGAGGCAATGCCGGGACAGCTGGTGTACTGCTCAGCAGCGGCGCGATCACGGTCACGCAGACTTCAGGCCCAGTCACCGGAATCCATGTTGATGCCAGTGGCGGCGATGGCGGCGCTGGCGGGAGGGCCTACACGGGAACGAGTACGGCGAGCGGCAATGGCGGCAATGGTGGGACGGGGGGAACCGCCAGTGCCACCGTATCGGGCACGGTGGTCTTGAATGGGTCAGCCGGCGTCGGTCAGACCAGTGGGCAAGCGGTCCTTGTTCAATCCAATGGCGGCAGCGGCGGCAAAGCGGGGGATGAAGGCGCGGGTCTAGGCCAGGCCGGTGGCGGCGGCTATGCTGGCGCCGGCGGTACCGCCGCCCTGACCCTGGGCACCGCGACAACGCCCGGCATTCTCAGGACGTCCGGCAATTTCGGGCATGGCGCCGTCGTGCAGAGCGTCGGTGGCGCCGGTGGCGGCGGCGGCTCGGCTGGCTTCTTCGGCAGTGGTGGTACCGGCGCAGCCGGCGGCAATGGCGGTCAGGTGACCGTCAGTGCGCCCAACACCTCAGTCGTTGCGACGGGCACGAATGCGATGGCTTTGCTGGCACAAAGCGTCGGCGGCGGCGGCGGAGTGGGAGGTGACGCCACCGGTCTGGCCATCGGCGCTGGTGTGGCCATCGGCGGCAATGGGGCGCTGGGCGGCAATGGCGGCCCGGTCACGCTGGACCTGACAGAGGGAGTGTTCGCCTCGACCAGCACGCTTGGCGGCGCCGGCGTCCTGGCCCAGAGCATCGGCGGTTTGGGCGGCGCCGGCGGCAGTGCGACCCTGAAGGGCGCTGGGATCTTTTTGCTGACAATCGGTGGTAACGCAGGCGCGGGTGGCGTTGGTGGCACGGTGAATGTCAACAACTCGGGATTGATCACCAGCTACGGCGATCATGCTGGCGGAGTCCAGGCGCAGTCGATCGGCGGAGGCGGCGGCAAGGGCGGTGCGGCGGTTGCCTTCAACGTCGGCAGTGTCATTCCGACCGTCTCGGTCGCGGTCGGCGGACAAGGCGGGGATGGTGGCACAGGAGGCAATGTCTCCGTTACCAACAAGGGGCAAATCACGACCTATGGCGCTGACGCCTACGGCGTCAATATTCACAGCATTGGCGGCGGCGGCGGCCATGGCGGAATGGCGGCGGCACGTGCGGTCAATATCTCAGGCGACCCCGAGATCCCTTCCATCTCTCTCTCGGCCGCGATCGGTGGCAAGGGCGGGTCCGGCAACACCGCCGGCACCGTTGCGCTCGGCAATTCGGGACTGATCACCACGGCTGGCGATGGTGCGGTCGGGGTCATGGCGCAGTCGATCGGTGGCGGTGGGGGCAACGGCGGCGACAGCACGGCAGCGTCCTATTCCGCCGGTCCGCAGGGTGGCGTCGCCATATCGCTCTCTGTAGCGGTCGGCGGCGCTGGCGGGATGGGGGGCACGGGAGGCGCCGTGACCATCAACAACTCGGGGCTCATTGCGACACTGGGCCAGGACGCCTATGGGGTGTTCGCGCAGAGTGTCGGCGGCGGCGGCGGCATGGGCGGCGCCGGAGATGCCAGTGCATCGGCCAACAATGCGAAGAGCAGCTTCGGGGCCTCGCTGGCGATCGGAGGGGCAGGCGGGACCGGCGGTCATGCGGGGGTTGTCGACCTGACCAACAGTGGCGCCATCACAACCCAGGGAGACGGAGCCGACGCGGTGTTCGCACAGAGCGTTGGCGGAGGTGGGGGTGCAGCCGGCGGCGGCGTTGCCACTGCGAACGGCGGCAAGCTGAGCGTCGCCGTCGGGGTGGGTGGCAGCGGCGGCGCGGGCGGGAACGGCGACACGGCAACAGTTGCGAACAGCGGCAGCATCGTGACACGCGGCACCGACTCGATCGGGATCTCAGTCCAGAGCATCGGCGGTGGTGGCGGCAAGGCCGGTAAGGGTGGGGCAACAGCCGGCGGGACCAACCCCGTGTCGAACGCGAAGTCACTGTTTGATATCTTGGCTGGCGGCCTGAACTTCGGTCAAACTGTCACAAATCTTGGCGATGGCATTCTCCAAGTCGGACAGATCGGCCAGGAGATCCAGGCGACGTACGACGAGCTAAACGGCATCTTCTCGCAGCCCCAGGCCGGCAAACCCAATGCGGGGACCAGCGTCAATATCAACGTTGGGGTCTCAGTCGGGGGCAGCGGCGGCGCGGCCGGGAATGGGGGTGCCGCGACAGCAACCAATACCGGCCAGATCGCGACGTATGGGGCGCAATCAGACGCGGTCTATGCCCAAAGCGTTGGCGGCGGCGGCGGCAGCGGCGGAGCGGCGAGCTCGACCGACAAGGCAGCGAACGATACGCCCGTCCAGGCCTCGGTCGGGGTGGGCGGAACGGGCGGCGCCGGCGGCGCAGGCGGCCCCGTCACGGTCACCAACGGCACAGGCGGCAGGGTTTTGACCCAAGGCGTCGCGGCCTTCGGCATCTTCGCGCAGAGCGTCGGGGGTGGCGGCGGCGAGGGATCGCTCGCCGGCACGGTGAACGGCTCGCTGAAGAGTCTCGGCGTCGGCATCGGCGGCAGTGGTGGAGGTGGGGGTGACGGTGGTGTTGTCACCATCACCACCGGGGATCACACGAGCGGCAGCACGATCAGCACGACCGGCAAGCACGGCATCGCCATCTTCGCGCAGAGCGTGGGCGGCGGTGGCGGCCTGGTCCGCACCATGACCACAGACCAGACGTTCGATCCTTCCAAGATCATCATCAATCCGCAGGGGCGGCTTGCCGACGTTCACGGGCTGTCGCTGACCATCGGCGGTCAGGACGGCAGTTCTGGCACGGGCGGTGGCGTCAACGTTCTTGCCAGCGGTCCGGTCACAACGGCTGGCCTCAATGCACACGCCATCCTCGCACAATCGATCGGCGGCGGCGGCGGCATGGCGGTTGGCGGGCAAGTCAACCTTGCTCCGCAAGGAAGCGGCGGTGCCGCCGGCGCGGGAGGCGATGGCGGAGCCGTCAAGGTCGAGCTGCAGCCCGGCGCACACATCAGCACAAGGGGCGCTGGTGCTTACGGAATCCTGGCTCAGAGCATTGGTGGTGGCGGCGGTGCCGCGGGCGATTTCTCAGCCCCTGATCGCTACCAGCTGGGTACCGTGAACGCGGTCAAGGGCAGCTCCGGCAATGGTGGCGTCGTGTCGATCGCGGCTAACGCTGCGTCTGTCCAAACCACCGGCTCCTATGCCCCAGCGATCTTTGCGCAGAGCATTGGCGGCGGCGGCGGCCTGATCAATTACAAGATGCCAGCCAATGGTGGTGGCCTCCAGGACGTTCAGTCGAGGGGAACCGCAGGCGGCAATGGAAGCGGCGGCCCGGTGAACATCACCCTCGTCAATAGCCGGATCGTTGCGGACGGCGTTGGCTCGGCCGGGATTTTCGCCCAAAGCGACGGCACCGCATCGAGCCCGATCGCTGTTTCGCTCGATCGGGCATCGCTCGTCCAGGGGGGCCTGACCGATCCCAAGATCCAGCCGAGGAACGCGCAGGCCCGTGACGTCGCGGCCATCCGGCTTCTGGGCGGCACAACGAACAAGATCACGAATGCCGGGACGATCCGCGGCGATGCGACCCCGTCTGCGGGAACCGCGATCCTCGCCAACGGCCCATCCGGAAACACCGCTGTCGCCAATAGCGGGTCGATCTTCGGCAATGTCATCCTGGATGGTTCGGGAAGTGTCATCATCAATCTGGAAGGCGGCATCATCTCCGCGCCAACAACTCTCAGACTGAACGGCGGCGTGCTTCAAAACGCCGGCACGCTTCATGTCGGCGGCATCGGCGCGGCTGGCACAACCAGGCTGACGGGCGACCTCAGGCAATCGTCCACCGGCAGCCTGCATATCGATATCGACCCCGCTCTTGGACGAGCCGACCTGCTTCAGATCTCCGGGCGAGCGGCGCTGGACGGCGCGATCGTGGTGAACCCGATCAGCCTGCGCAAAGGCACAAATGGGCCGGTCGTCACGGCAACAGGTGGCCTCACCCACACCGCTCACCTCCAAGTCTTATCAGGCCCGGTATTCACCCATACCGCGCTTGTTATCGGCAACACCCTGTCGATTGCAACGGACGCCGACTTCCGGAGCGATGACCTCGGAAAGTCCGCGAACCAGCGTGGCGTGGCAGGCCACCTTCAACAGATCTGGGACAGCAGCACGCTCGGATTTGAACAAGGCTTCCTCGGCCTCTCACGCTTTCCGGATGTCAGCGCGTACACACAGGCGTTGGACAGCCTCTCGGGCGAGGTTCATGCCTCCGGTGTGACGGTCAGCTACGACCAAGCCCGTCAGGTCCAGACCAGCATTCTCGCCCGCCTGCGCGAGCCCCTCCGCAAGGGTCCTTCCCTCCCCCTCTTCGTGCAGGGCACCTACAGCGCCGCCTATGCGGCTGACCTGCCTGGTACCACGCCTCAGGCGGTGGCGGTCACGCCCGCTTCCGCCGCCCCCAGCCATGCCTTGTGGGGCGAGAGCTTCGGGTCCTGGGGCAGAACCCGCTCGGACGGCAACGCCGCCTCCCTGGACACCTCCACCGGCGGCTTCATCCTTGGCGCCGACACCGCCCTTGGCGACAGCTTCCGGGTCGGCCTGGCCGGGGGCTTCGCCCGCACCTCGTTTGACGTCTCGGGCCGCCTGTCGTCCGGCTCGAACGAAAGCGTGTTTGGGGCCCTCTACGGCTCGGGGCAGTGGGGCGCGATCAGCGTCAGGCTCGGGGCCTCTTACGCTTGGCACGACATCGATACGACCCGCACCGTGCTCTTTCCAGGCTTTGGAAACATGGCGTCGGCCTCCTACGACGGCTCGACTGTGCAGGCCTTCGGCGAGGTGGGCTACCGCATCGGTTGGGGTCGGGCATCCCTGGAGCCGTTCGTCGGCGCCTCGATCCTGCGCCTGCACACCGACGCCTTCCAGGAGCGGGATGGTGTCGCGGCCCTAACAGGACATAGTCAGGATCAGGACTTGGCCACAACAACCTTGGGGGTGCGGGGCGAGGTGCAGGTTTTGGCGGACGTGCCGCTACTGTTCAAGGGTCTGCTCGGCTGGCGGCATGCCTATGGCGATGTACAGCCTGACATTCTGATGGCCTTTGCCGGGGGAGCTTCACCCTTCAGCGTGGCAGGCGTGCCGGTGGACCGCAATGCGCTGGTGGCGGAGGCCGGGCTGGATTGGCAGGCGTCGCAGGACCTGAGCCTCGGGGTGGCCTATCGTGGGCAGATTGGCACGCGTGCCCAGGACCATGCGCTCACCGGCAACCTCACATGGCGGTTTGAGACCCGCTAGAGCATTTTCGAGTTTGCTGGGCTCAGTCAAATGAGAACAAGTACGGGCCAAAGCTTCGCCCAAAGCTGCAGTCTATCGGTCATGCATCTCCTCTGGGTCTGTGTAACTCGAAAATGCCTTAGCTAACAGATTGAACGTACCCGTCCTGTACGGGAAAAGTCTTATACCGGTCGGCGTGAAGGCTGGCTCATCTGGGGTTTTCGAATTGACACGGGTCCGGAACTCCGGGCTGACCGATTGATCCCCTAATCCTCACAGTGCTTCATCTTGTGGCGATTGCTACCGGATGCCGGGTGGACGGGTGACATCCAAGGTCCGTAGTGGGTCACTTCCTGCCCTTCAGCTTGGCCGTGTAGCGGTCCGCTTCGGCATCCGAAGTGGAACCTAGACCAAGATCAGCTTCGTGCCGCTTGCGGTCTGCCCGACTTAGAGTTCGATGACCCAGGATGATGGATCGGGTATCTGAGCCTGAGATGCCTCGGTCGACGAGCGTCAAGGCTGTGCCAAAAGTGTCAAAACTCCCCATCCGTAGCGTTTCGGCACAGCCGCAGCGGCGCAGGACAAGCTGGAGCGGGTGAACGTCAATGCCGAGAGCGGGCGATTGTGGGAGCAGTGACCCACCCCAGCCATGGGGCCTTTCCCGAGACCCAGGATCAACCCTACCACCGCTGCGGCCGCACCGAAGACAGTCAGGGCTGCGCCTTAGGTGCGGTTCCCTAAACCTGTCGATAAGCCAAAACAAAGGAGTGAAAGGCCGGACGTCACAATCCCGATGGTTCGCCAGAGGAAACTGCGCCGCTCCCAAACCGGAAGTATGTCCAACTCATCAGGGCGGGGGGTCAGCAACAGGGCCCTGAACTTGACATGCGCATCCCAGGCGATCCCTAGCGCAACCACCGAAGCCCACCCGAGGAATGTTGAGCCAGTTGACAAGATGTCTCCGCAGTCTGACACAGCTAGGTTTTCCGTTAAGCAAAGGAGCCAGAAGGTCTATCACGGGGTTAACGCGGAAAGGTCCGAAACATCTCATGGTCACTCATGATCGTTCCGTTCGAGAGGTCTTTAGCAAGCTTAGCGGTGTCTCATGAATGAACACGGAGAAGATTGGCGCTCCAAGGTCGGAGAAGAGGATGGTCCTGCAGAGCTGGTGGACGATCGTACCCGCGCCCGTGAGCCTAATCGGGGACGGGAGGCCAACACACCCGCGGAGATCCCTGTCCGGGGTTGGAAGGACATTCTCTGGCGCGTCTTCTGGGGAATCTCGGAGGATCGTATCCTGTCGACCTCAGGCGGGGTCGCCTTCTTCGCGCTGCTAGCTGTCTTCCCCGCAATGGCGACGATCGTGTCGCTTTATGGGCTCTTTGCCGATACCAGCACCATCAGGGGCCACCTGTCCCTTCTTGCTGGTATTTTGCCTGGTGGGGTGCTGGAACTGATCGGAGAGCAGATCACGCTAATCGTCACTCAACGCAGTGATACCCTGAGCGTCGCTTTCATTGTCGGCTTTCTAGTAGCACTTTGGTGTGCGAATTCAGGGGTTTCGGCCCTCTTCGATGCTCTCAACGTGGTCTACGGCGAGAAGGAGAAGCGCAGCCTGCTACGTTTCTATGCTACGACATTTCTGCTCACACTCGGAATGATCGGCTTCATCATCGTGGCCATCAGCGCGGTGGTGGTCGCGCCTGTCGTCCTCACTTTCGTGGGCTTCGTGACCCCGGCCGAACGCCTCTTGGCCATCCTGCGCTGGCCAGTTCTTCTCGTGGTCGTGTGCATGTGGCTGGCCGTTATCTACCGCTACGGCCCAAGCCGCCGCGATCCGAAGTGGCGCTGGGTAACTTGGGGCAGTGTCACGGCGGCTGTGCTCTGGCTTGCGGCGTCGATGCTGTTCTCCTGGTATGTTGCCAACTTCGACAGCTACAACAAGACCTACGGCTCGCTGGGTGCCGGCGTTGGGTTCATGGTTTGGATCTGGCTGTCGGTGGTGATTGTCCTTCTCGGGGCTGATCTCAACGCAGAGATGGAGCACCAGACTGCGAAAGACAGCACAGATGGTCCTGCTAGGCCGCTCGGCTCCCGCGGCGCCAACATGGCGGATCATGTTGGCGCGTCGCATGCCTGACATAGAATGTCACACCTTGACCCGAGGCGCAGCCAAGCCGCCGGCGCAGGGCTTCAGCCCTACAGTAGGGGCGAGAGCAAGCGCCCTCGTCTGCCGCGTTCTGGCGTAGCCGCAGCGTCGCAGGACAAGCAGGAGCGGGTGAATGTCAATGCCGGGGGGCAGGCGATCATAGGGACAGTGACCCACCCCGGCCATGGGGGCTACCCGGAAAACCAGGATCAACCCTGTGGAACGGAACACGAGAGAACCCGAGAGCCTGAGGCTGACACCCCGGTGCGGAGCCAAGGGGCGGGACGGCTTGCCCTGTCAGAAGCCCAGAGCCAAGGGGCGGACACGCTGTCGTCTGCACGGCGGCGCTCCCGGCAGCGGCGCACCAAAGGGTGAAGCCAACGGACGCTACAGCCATGGCCTGCTCACCGCAGAGGCTATCGAGGAGAGGACTGCCTTTCTGGAGGTAATTGGGAGGAGAGGCAAATAAAGACGGTACAGCGGCTATCCATCTTTCGACGTGCTATGATAGCCCGTTGAGACAGGCCCCCGGGAACAGACACCATAGAACCTAAGTCTGCGCGGCACAGATGGCTTCTCATCTAACGATCGTTCTCTGTGCTCGTACTCAGTGAGGAAAACCATTCGGCATACGGCGTGTTTTTGACCAGCCGCCTGTTGTAATCAGGGGCACCATCGGTCCACCAGGCCGGTCCGCGCTCACCCAAGGCACGTTTCGCCGCATCGACCTGGGCACGGGCCTTGGCAAGAGCCTCGGCATTGCCTCTGGCGCTGCGGACAGCCCGGCGCGCTACCATCAACTCGTGGACGAGAGTCTCCCGCTTCAGAGGGTCGAGCGCAGGATTGCTCAGCCGCCACAGTCGACCTCGTACGACGAAGTAGCGACCATCAGGTGTGTGTGGGTACAGGTCCGACACGGGCATCCAGCTCATCGACAAATCTGGGCAACTGGGGCGTTCGTCAGGGCAGGTGCAAGATCCGCGACCCGCAACCGGCACTTGCACAGCCTTGGAAGCCGTTCAGGCAGGGCAACCGCAAGGCAAAGGCCTTGAGCCTCTCCCCCGCCTGACCTGACATCGGATCAGCATCTCACCTGTGGCACTGCCCATGCACCCGCGTGCTTCCATATTGGTGTTGTGCAAGGCTCAGATGGCTTCCTTGAGTTCCTTGGCGGGCCTGAAGGCGATCTTCTTCGAGGCCTTGATCTTGATCAGCTCGCCGGTCTGCGGGTTGCGGCCGGTGCGGGCGGCCCGCTTGCGCACCTGCAGAATGCCGAGACCTGTCAGGCGGATCTTCTCGCCCTTCTTCAGACTCTTGGCGATCATCTCCACCATTTGGGTCAGCATCTCGTTAGCCTGCCGCTTGGGCAGTTCATGCGTCTCCGAGAGCTGCTCCGCAATATTGCGCAGGGTCAGGATCGGGCTTGCCTTCTCGGCAGAGGCCTTGGCAGGCTTCTTGGCCGCTTTCGCAGCAGCGAGCTTCGGTGCCGCAGCCTGCTTGGCAGGGGCGTTCTTGATCGTCGTCTTGGTTGCAGTCTTTGCCATAGAGAACTCCTCTCGATCAACCGGCGCCATGTCGGTCGGGGCTCTTTGCACAGCCCTCTCAACCCGAGCTTCAAACTGGCGAAACCCTATTGTCATAGCCGGACCTTAAGAATGGGAACTTAGTCTCTTGGTTTGCTTCAGATCGGCCAGGCCACAGCCTTGAAGGCGTGAGGTGATCTTGGATCGGAAGGTGCAAAGCGCGCGCCGCGATGGATCACAGGCTGTCTCGGTTTTGCCTGGAACACCTGACCTGGGTCAAAGTGGCCCTCAAGCGCGGCTGTGTGAAGGTCCGCTCACTGCGCCTTTGCGGAAATTCGGCGTACTTCCGGAACGTGCCAGAAGCCGCCGTTCCACCCGGTACACAAGCTCGGTATGGCAAAAACTGCACAAATAGGCATGGTTGGGACGGAGCATTCACGTGTGCTGGCGCTGGGCTCCGTCACGTACCCATCATCAACGGTATGGCGCTTACCCCTACGCCTTGGCTGGCGATATTGAGCTTGCCCGCAGACGAGCCAGAGTCGATCCGATTTCTTACCCGTTTGCCTGTCGCAAGGAGTAGACGTTGCCCAGTTGTGCCTGGACCCATGGGCCCGCTTCTTCAAACGTCTCGAACACGACCAGAGATTTGGCTGCGTCGCAGCGGCCGAAGCCTGCCTCCAGGTGCCACCATCCCTTCATCTTGGGATCATGAGCGTCGCCGTCCAGACGGGCCAGCACGGCCGTCAACTCGCCGTCCGCCAGCACAAGCTGACCCTGCGTGTCATGGCCGTCGGTAAGAATGGGAATGGCTTGGAACGAAATCATCTTGGGCACAGCTACGCCTTGGTTGGGGCGTGAGCATGGTCCTGCGGACACCCAGGGGAAAGAGTATCCTTTGTACGAGACCGAACAGAGCGGAAGTAAGGCCGATGTGTACGGTTTCGACCAAACAGTCATCGTGTCTCACTTGGCAGGCTCGGATGGCATCTCAGGTCAGGGGCAAAGCCGGCCCAATCTCTGCGGCTCCGCCGTCAGCGAGCTTTCCCACCACGATCCTCCACGTCCTGAACTTCGGGCTCACCTCCTCGAACTGGTGCCAGGCGCCGGCAGGCACCATCAGCACATCGCCTGCGGTAAACTCGATCCGGGCTCCGTCCCGGCAACGCAGGACGCCGTAGCCTGAGATGATCACATAGACGATGTCCGCCTCAGCGCCCTCAGCTATCGCTTCCAGTCCATCGATGGGGTGGATTGAGATGGCCAGATGCGGGCGGGTGAGCACCCGGGTGATCCCGTGCCCCTTCGTCAGCCCTGCGAGCTCGGCATCGGCTGTCAGGTTCCGTGGCTGGCCGGGGTTGGTGGGGAGCATCGGCCCTGATCTCACGCAGTCGGCACGGCAGGCCGTCAGACCAGATCGCCTGCACGATCAGCGACACCGTCCCGCTGGTCATGAGCCCGGTCGAGATGGAGGTAGTTCGGGTTGAAGCCTGCGATCTCCTTTAGGCGCTCGGGATCAAGGATCGTCAGGGTCTTGTTCTTGAGGCTGATCAGATTCTCGTCCCTC
>JAESGY010000357.1_pt1 | contig 23281 bp, 21 predicted proteins | sample 9269841 | NCBI WGS metagenome assembly JAESGY01 (sample SAMN17022865, study PRJNA683097) | algae metagenome | isolation source: Spirirestis rafaelensis WJT71-NPBG6 and co-occurring heterotrophs from... | place: USA: Pinto Wells, Joshua Tree National Park, Colorado Desert, CA | collected 2006-08-15
CTGCGGGAAGACGATGATCGCCGCCAGCACCGCCAGCATGGGCAGCAGCATGATGCAGGTGTCCCTCAGCGCATCCGCCATGCGCATGCCGGCCACCGAGCAGGCGATCATCAGGCACATCCCGTAGGGTGGCGTCACCAGCCCGAAGGCCAGGGAGACGATGCCGACCATGGCGAAATGCACCGGGTCCATGCCCACGCCCTGGGCGAGCGGCTGCAGGATGGCGCCGACGATGATGATCGCCGGGATGGCATCCAGGAAGCAGCCCACCACCAGGAAGACGGCGGCGATGAAGAAGCCGGTGGCGATCGGCCCCATGCCCCAGGCGGAGACGCCCTTCAGCAGCGCCTCCGGGATCTGGTAAAAGGCCAACAGCCAGCCGAAGGCCGAGGCGGTGCCGACGCAGAACAGCGCGACGCCCGCCAGCCGCCCTGTCTCCCCGAGCGCATCCCACAACCCGCGCAGCGTCATCTCCCGATAGACGAGCAGGGAGAGGAAGCCGGCATAAAGCACGGCGATGCAGGCGCTCTCGGTCGCGGTGAACCAACCGAAGACCTTGCCGCCGATGATGATCAGCGGCGTGGTGAGCGCCGGGATGGAGATGAGGAAGCTGCGCGCCACCTCGGCGAGCGTCGCCCGCGGATAGGTGGGATAGCCCCGCGCCTTCGCATAGGCATGGACGGTGCCCATCTGCACCAGGCCGATCAGCAGCCCGGGGATGATGCCGGCCAGGAAGAGCGCGCCGATCGAGACGGTTAGCACGCCGCCCCAGACGATCATCAGGATGGAGGGCGGGATGATGACCGCGAGCACGGCGGAGACGGCGGTGATGGCGACCGAGAAGCTGTCGTCATAACCCTCGCGCCGCTGCGCCTCGATGAAGAGCTTGGACTGGCTCGCGGCATCCGCGGTGCTGCTGCCGGAGATGCCGGCGAAGAAGACCGAGAGCACCACGTTGATCTGCGCGAGGCCGCCCGGGAAATGCCCGACCAGGGCGCGGGAGAAGGTCATCAGCCGGTCGGTGATGCCGCCGATGTTCATCAGGTTGGCGGTCAGCAGGAAGAAGGGCACCGCCAGCAGGATGAAGGAATTGTAGGCGTTGAAGGTCTCCTGCGCGAGCATCATGGGGGAGAGGCGCGGCTCGATCAGCAGGATCGGCAGGCAGGCGAGGCCGAGCGAGACCGCGACCGGCACGCGCAGCACCAGCAGCAGGAAGAAGACGCCGAAGAGGATCTGCGCGGCGGTGCCGGCCGAGAGGACATTGCCGCCCATCACACGCCCTCCCGCAGCGTGGCCACCGCATCCAGCATCCGCTCCGCCTGGAACAGCACCCAGACCGCGCCGGCGACCGGCCAGGCGATGTGGATGATCCAGAGCGGCAGCTCGGCCAGCTCGGAGATGCGCCACCAGGCGAATTCCGTGAACTCCCAGCCCCACCAGAGGAAGACGAGGGCGAAGGCCAGGACGAAGAGGCCGGAAACCAGCTCCATCATCGCCTGGCCGCGCACGCCGAGCTTCGGGAAGACATCGACGGTGAAATGCGTGCCTTCCCGCACGGCGAGCATGGCGCCCAGCATGACGGAATAGACGAGGCAGAAGCGCGCCAGTTCCTCGGTCCAGATATAGGAGGGAATGAGGGCGGTGTAGCGCGAGAAGATCTGCAGGCTGACGGGGATGACCAGCACGCCGACCGAGAGGACCAGCAGCAGCAGGATGACGCCGGCGAGCACGCGGTTGACGGCGCGCAGCGCGGCCGGCGCACCGGGACGGAGAGGAGGCATGGAGGTTCCTGGCAGGAAGCGAAGGAGGACAGGCGGCCGCGCGGCCATCCCGGCCGGCCGCGCGGCGCCATAGCGGTGATTACGAGGTCAGCGCGTTGATGCGGTTGAGGATGCCGTCCGCATCGATCTCCTTGGCATAGGCCGCCATCACCGGATCGACCATCCGCTTCATCTCGGCGCGCTGGGTGAACTCGATCCGCTTCAGCCGCCCGGCCTTCTCCAGCGCCTCCAGCTTCTGCCCGTCCTCGGTCGATTCCGCCTGCCGGCCGAAGGCCGCCGCCTCCCGCCCCGCGCGGCGGATCGCCGCCTGCATGTCGTTCGGCAGCTTCTGCAGGGTGGCGACCGAGACGCAGAGCGGCCGGATGGTGATGGCGTGCTGGGTCATCGCAAGGTTGGGCGCGACCTCGAAGAAGCGCATCTGCTCGACGCCCGCCGCCTCGTTCTCGCCCGCCTCGATGACGTTGTTCTGGATGGCGTTGTAGATCTCGTTGTAGGCGATGACGGTCGGGGACATGCCGGCCGCCTGGAAGGTGCGGCTCCAGATCGGGGCGCCCTGCACGCGCACCTTCAGCCCGCGGATCTCGGCCAGGCTGCGCAGCGGCTTGTTGGCGAAGATGTTGCGCACGCCGCCGCCGGCATAGCCGATCAGCGCCACGCGGGCGCGCTTCTCGACCTCATCTGCCACGGGCTTGAACAGGTCCTGCTCCAGCACGCCGTTCCAGTGCGCCAGGTCGCGGAACAGGAAGGGCGCATCGACGAAGGGCGCGGCGCGGGAGAAGGTGGACATGTGCGCCGGGGAGACTATGGCGTAATCGACCGCCCGGCCCTGCGCCATGTATTCGAAATACTGCTTCTCCAGGCCGAGGCTGCTGTTCTTGTGCAGCACGAAGTTGACCGGCTTGCCGTAGTACTGCTTCACCAGTTCCTCGAACCGGACCAGGGTGCGGGTGAAGACGTGGTCGTCGTTGAACTGGGAGGCGCCGTTCAACGTGATGGCGCCCTGGGCGCGCACGGGGATAGAGAGGAGGGCGGGCGCCGCCAGCGCGCCGCCCAGCAGGGCCCTGCGATACATGGTGTCTCCTTGGACGTCCTGGCCGGCCTTGCTGGCCGACTCCGCCATCGAGACTAGCCGCAGGGCAGGGGCGAGGGGAACCGGCTGGTTACGCCACCGGTCCCCCGGCCATCACAGGTGCTTGGCGAAGAAGCCGAGCGTCCGCTCCTGCGCCAGCGCCGCATCTTTCTCCACGTAGCTGCCCCGCTCCTCGCAGCCGAAGCCGTGGCCGGCGCCCTGGTAGACGAAGACCTCCACCCCCGGCTGCGCGGCCCGGATCGCCTCCACATCCGAGAGCGGGATGGAGGCGTCGGTCTCGCCGAAATGCAGTTGCACCGGGCAGCGCGGCTGTTCGTCCTTCGCGGCCGCGATGCCACCGCCATACCAGCCGACGCTGGCCGCGAAGGCGCTGGTCCGGGTGGCGCCGTGCCAGGCGACGGTACCACCCCAGCAATAGCCGACGATGCCGCGCCTGGCCGCCTTCGGCAGCGCGGCGGCCGCCGCCAGGATGTCCAGCACCGTCTTGCCGAGATCGATAGTGGCGCGCAGGTCGCGCCCGCGCGCCACATCCTCCGGCCCGTAGCCCAGTTCCACCCCGCGCTGGGTGCGGTCGAACAGGGCGGGGCAGACCACGGCATAGCCGGCCCTGGCGAAGCCGTCGCAGACCCGGCGCATGTGCCGGTTCACCCCGAAGATCTCCTGCGCCACGACCAGGCCGCGGGTCGCGTCCTGCGGGACGGCGACATAGGCCGAGAGGGTGTGGCCGTCGGCGGCGGTGAGTTCGATCTGCATGGCGTTCCCCCGGGGGTTGGACCGGGCTATCCTGCGGCCATGGGCGAGGTCGTCAACCTAAACCGGGTGCGGAAGGCAAAGGCCAGGGCGGATGCCGCGGCGACCGCCGCTACCAATCGCGTGAAGCATGGCCGGACCGGGGCCGGGAAGGCCAATGACCGCCGGGCGGAGGAGCGCCGGCAGGCGCTGCTCGACGGTGCGAAGCGCGACCGGCCAGAGGAAGGCGGGCCGGCCTGAGCCGCCGCCGGTCCCGCGCCCGACGCCCATCCTGACGGAGAATGTTCCATGTCGGCCCGAATCCGCCTCCTGGCGCTTGCCGCGCCATGCCTCCTCGCCGCCTGCGTGAACGAGACGGTGATTCCGCAGGCGACCGACGCGCCCGGTGCGCGTCCGGCCCAGGCCGCACCAGCCAGGGCGCCAGCCACCGCGACGGTCACCGCCTTCGATGGCCGCTACGCCGGCGCCTTCACCCTGAACCCGGACCGCACCCGCGCCTGCCCGCCGGCCCCTGCCGGTGAGCGCGAGATCATGGTGCGCCAGGGCCGCGCCAGCCTGCTGTTCAACCCGGAGACGCGGCAGGTGCTGAGCGGGACGGTCGGCAACGCAGGCGATGTGCGCATGGCCGATTCCCTCGACCGCGCCATCGCCACCACCGGGGTCTTCGCCAATGACCGCTTCCTCGGCGAGCACCGCAACGGGGTCTGCAGCTATGCCGTCACCATGGCCAGGCGGTAGCGAGGCATCCCCGCCCACCGCGCATTATACCGGCCCGCACAGGTCCTGACCTGCCGCCGCCACAGGCGGCCGAGGCCGCAGGCATGCGTCAGCATGTCTGCAGGACAGTATCAGACGTTGAAGCGGAAGAGCAGGACGTCGCCGTCTTTCACGACATATTCCTTGCCCTCGACCCGCATCTTGCCGGCTTCCTTGGCGCCCTGTTCGCCGCCCAGCGCGACATAGTCGTCATAGGCGATGCATTCGGCCGCGATGAAGCCGCGCTCGAAATCGCCATGGATCACGCCGGCGGCCTGCGGCGCCTTGGTGCCCCTGGTGATGGTCCAGGCGCGCGCTTCCTTCGGCCCCACCGTGAAGTAGGTCTGCAGGCCGAGCAGCGCGTAGCCGGCGCGGATGACGCGATCCAGGCCGCCCTCATGCAGGCCCAGGCTTTCGAGGAAGTCGCCACGGTCGGCCGGCGCCATCTGGCTGATCTCGGCCTCGATCGCGGCCGAGACGACGACCGCGCGCGCGCCCTGCGCCTCGGCCATCCGGAAGACCTTCTCGGAATGCGCGTTGCCGCTGGCGGCCGAGGCCTCCTCGACGTTGCAGACATAGAGCACCGGCTTGGTCGTCAGCAGCTGCAGCCGCTTCGCCGCCTCCTCCTCGCCCTTCGGCACGGCGGTGCGGGCCGGCCTGCCTTCCTGCAGCGCCTTGACGATCGGGTCGATCAGCGTGAGTTGCTGGATCGCCTCCTTGTCGCCATTGCGGGCGCGCTTCTGCAGGCCGACCTGGCGCTTCTCCAGACCATCCAGGTCGGCGAGCATCAGCTCGGTCTCGACCGTCTCGGCATCCCGCACCGGATCGACGCTGCCCTCGACATGGGTGACGTCGCTGTCCTCGAAGCAGCGGAGGACATGGACAATCGCGTCCACCTCCCGGATATTGGCCAGGAACTGGTTGCCCAGGCCCTCGCCCTTGGAGGCGCCGCGGACCAGGCCGGCGATGTCCACGAACTCGAGGCTGGTCGGGATGACCATCGCGCTCTTGCCGATCTGCGCGAGCTTGTCGAGCCGCGGGTCGGGCACGCCGACGCGGCCGACATTCGGCTCGATGGTGCAGAAGGGGTAGTTGGCGGCCTGCGCCGCCGCGGTTTCGGTCAACGCGTTGAACAGCGTGGATTTCCCCACGTTCGGCAGGCCGACGATGCCGCAGTTGAAACCCACGGGAACCTCCTAGGAAACACGAACACCCTGGGAAGGCTCTGCCTTCCCCGGACCCCATCCGCCAGGCCAGAACCTGGCCTGGACCGGTGGGAGTTTGCAGGCTGACCCTGCCGACTGGGGCCGGGGCAGGGGTCGCCTGACCTCCTCGCTACAGTGAACGCCCCACCGCCTCCGCAATGGTCGCCGCCGCGATCCGCGCCGCGCCGTCATCCGTCGCCGGCATGAGCGCCGCCGCGCGCAGCGCCGGCACCAGCGTCGCCGGCGGCACGCCCGCCCGCTTCGCCGCCGCCGCGATCCGCTCGGCCATCGCCGCCGGCTCGCCGCCCGGCCCGATCACCTCCGCCGCCTCTAGCAGCAGCGCCGCCTTGATCGCCGCCTCGCCGGAGGCCGCCATGGCGCCGCGCTGTCGGCGGATATCCGACAGCGGCCCGCCGCTCGGGTCGCCCGGCGTCACCGCCGCCGCGTTGCGCAGCGCCGCGGCGGCCGTCGCCAGCGCGCCGGCCTCCCGCACCAGGGCGGCGGCCAGCGCCGCGGCGCCATTGGCCACATCCTCCGGCCCGGGGCCGCGCATGCCAGCAGCGAATTCGGCGACGTCTTCCGGCTCCATCAGCGAACCTCCTGCGTCAGGAAGGCGACCCTGGTCATGAACTCCTCCGGCTTGCCCTGTGCCAGCAGCGGCGCCGCGTCGGCGACCGCCTCCAGCAGGGGCTCCACCCAGGTATCCACCTTGGCGAAATTGCCGAGCACATGGCCATGCACCCGATCCTTGTGCCCGGGATGTCCGATGCCGAGCCGCACGCGCCAGTATTCCGGGGTGCCGAGGGCGCGCTGGATGTCGCGCAGCCCGTTATGGCCCGCGGCGCCGCCGCCCTTCTTCACCCGCACCTTGCCGGGCGCGAGGTCGAGCTCGTCATGGAAGGCCCAGATGCCCTGGGGCGGGATCTTGTGGAAGGCCGCGGCCGGCTGCACCGCCTCCCCCGAGCCGTTCATATAGGTCTGCGGCTTGAGGGCGAGGATCTTGTGGCCGGCGATCACGCCCTCCGCCACCAGGCCCTTGTAGCGCTGCCGCCAGGGCGAGAAGCCATGGCGGCGCGCGATGGCGTCGAGCGCCATGAAGCCGATATTGTGGCGATGCCGCGCCTGGGACGGCTCGGGGTTGCCCAATCCCACCCAGAGCAGCATCGCCAAACCCTCTCGGGCTTACTTCTTCTTGGCAGCCGGGGCAGCCGCGGCGGCCTTGCCGCCCTTGCCCTTGGCAGCCGGGGCGGCCGGCGCCGCCGGGGCGGCCACCACCTCCTCGACCACCGTCGGCGGGGCGATCGTCGCCACGACGAAGTCGCGCTCGATCACCGCCTTGGTGCCGAACTTGTCGTTCACCGCGGACCAGCGCAGCGAGTCGCCGATGCCGGCCTCTGCCAGGTCGAGCTCGAAGGCGTCCGGCACGGCATCGACCGCGGCGAGCACTTCCAGCTCACGGCGGACGACGTTCAGCACGCCGCCGGCCTTGAGGCCCGGGCAGGTGTCCTCGTTGAGGAACTGCACCGGCACGCGGACGCGGATGCGGGCGCCCGGGGCGACACGCTGGAAGTCCACATGCAGGGGCCGGTCGGTGACCGGGTGGAACTGCACGTCGCGCATCAGGGTGCTCACGGTGGAGCCGTCCTTCAGCGCCACCTCGTACAGATGGGACTGCCAGCCGCCCTTCTGCAGTTCCTTCATCACGTCGCGCGGGTCGAGGGCGATCAGCGTCGCCTCCTGCTTCGCGCCATAGATGACAGCGGGGACAAGCCCCTCACGCCGGGTCGCACGCGCCGCCCCCTTACCGGCCCGCTCGCGCGCCTCGGCCTCGATCCGGACAGTCTGGACCATGGTCGAACTCCGCTTGCTTGGGAAAAAGCCCTTCGCGGGACCGCATGCCCCGAAAACAGGCGCGCCGGCCTCCAGGGGTGCCGGCGCAGGGGGGGGGATTAGCGGAAAGGCGGGGGCAGGGCAACGGCGACGAGGCATCGCGCGTGGCCAAGGCCCCGCCCCGCTGCCGGCATCGCCGGATGGCCGCGCGCGGGCCGGCCCCCTCCCCGGGGGGGGGGGAGCTACCAGCCCTCGGCCCGCTGCCACACGCCCACCCACTCGATGCCCAGATCGGCGGGAAAAGGCGTGGTCTCGTCCGGCGGCCCGAACCAGGCGCAGCCGATGGCCAGGTTCAGCAGGAGATAGCAGGCGCGGCCCCGCAACTGCGGCGGCGTGGCGACCCGGGCGACCTGCCGCCGGTCGAAATGGAAGTCGCACCACTCCGGCCCCCAGTGCACGGCATACTGGTGCCAGTCCCTGGTGAGGTCCGGCAGGCCGGTGATCGGGTGGGAGGATTCCTGCCGTTTCTCCGGGCTGCCCCAGTGCACCGTCGCGTAGTAGCGCGTGGGATCGCCGCCATGGGCTTCCATGATGTCGATCTCGGGTGGCCAGGCACCGTCATCGGGCAGGAGCCAGAAGGCCGGCCACAACCCCTTGCCGCGCGGCAGCCTCAGGCGCGCCTCCACCCAGCCATGGGTCAGGGCGTAGCTGCCGCGCGTGATCATGCAGCCGGATGCGTAGGGCTGGGGCAGGAAGCGGGCCAGCGCATCCGGACGCGGCTGGCCGCGGATGACGCCGTGATCCGGCATGGCGATGAAGGGTGAATGGGCCGCATGGACGGCGGAGGCGAAGGGATTGACGTAGGCCTGCAGTTCCGAACTCGGATGGGGATTGCCCTGCGCATCCCAGCCCCTGATGGCCGAGGCGCCGCGGCCGGGGTGGTAGGTCCACTGATAGCGCGGCGCCCAGGTGGCGGCATCGCCATTCAGCGCCGCGCGGTTCCGGTAGATGTCGCCCGTCGCGGGCCGCAGCGGGAAGCGGCCACCGAAATGCCAGAACTGCCGGAGGCCGTGGTCCGCCAGCGGCGGCGCCGGCACGGGGCGGGCAGGGGGGGCCTCGGCGGCGGCCGGCAGGGCGCGGCCGAGCGCGGGGGCCGGCAGCGCCAGCCCCGCGCACAGACTGCGCCGGCCCAGGCCCGATCGGGGCCGGTCTCGTCCGGGGACAGGGGGCGGCGGGTCCCGATCGCCAGCCCTGGTCGTCATGAGCCGGTCGTCTTTCGCAGCGGACCGCTCGCCGGCGCGGGTGGCATCCTGCCGTCGCGCGGTGGCTGTAGCGCCCATTGGCCCGGCATCGTGTTGCCTCAGGCCTCCGGCGCCAGCGCGGCCGGCGTCACCTCCCAGACCCGGCCGCCATCGGCGGGCGGGACGCAATGGATGGGCAGGGCGTTCGGCGTGCGGACATTCGGCTCATGCCCGAAGGCCAGCCGCATGGCGCGGAACAGCGCGCCATGCGCGACGATCAGGACCGGGCCGGGACGGGTGGTGGCGCGGTTCACGGCGGCGACGGCGCGCGCCAGCAGGCCGGCGAAGGTCTCCGCCCCTGCCGGCGTGTAGTCGCCGGCGATCCAGTCGTCATACCAGTCGCCCATCGGCTGGCCTTCCTGCTCGCCGAAATTCACCTCCTGCAGCTCGTCATCGAAGGCGACGGGCAGGCCGAGCGCCTCGGCCGCGATTTCCGCCGTCACCCGGGCGCGGGTGAGGGGGGAGGCGACGATGGTGGCGATGCCGCCGATCCCGGCCAGGGTGCGCGCCGCGCGCCGGGCCTGGGCGATTCCGACCGCGTTCAGCGGGATGTCGGTCCGCCCCTGGGAGAGCATCTGGGCGTTCCAGTCGGTCTCGCCATGACGGAGAAACCAGAAGGGGATCGGGTTCAGCGTCGCCGCCATCGCGGGGTCTTTCCTCATCCTCGGGCCGGCGGGCGCCTGGGTGGTCCGCCGGCCGCCATGAACCGATGCGGCCGGGCGCCCGCCTGATGCGGGCGGCCCGGCCGGTCATGGGCTCCTGGGGTCATCCGGCCGGCGCGGGTCAAGCCCGCACCGGCCGGATGACCGGTCAGGCCAGGCCCTCGGCTTTTAGGGTGCGCTGGACGGCGGGGCGGGCATTCATCCGCGCGTAATGCGCCGCGACATTGGGCGGCAGCGGCTTGTTCAGCCGGGCGGCCCACCAGAAGGAGACGTAGAAAAGCGCGCTGTCGGCAAAGGAGAACTCGCCCAGCAGGTAGTCCTTGCCCTCCAACGCCTTGTCGAAGAGGGCGAGGCCCTTGGCGAAGATCTCCTCGCCGCGCGCCTTCACGGCCTCATGGTCGGCCTCGGAGGGGGCAAAATTGGCCGGCCGGAAGATGCGGGAGAAGCCCTGCATGTGCATCGTGGCGACGGCGTAGTCGGTGTATTCCAGCGCCTTGGCCAGCTTGTCGGCGTCCTTCGGCAGCAGCTTCGCCTCGGGGAAGGTGCTGGCCAGCCAGAGGGCGATGGCGGGGTATTCCGTCAGCACCGCGCCGTCGTCGCGCTGCAGCGTCGGCACCTTGGACTTCGGGTTGACCGAGGTGAATTCGGGCTTGAACTGCGCCCCCTCCCGCAGGTTGACCGGTACCGCCTCGTAAGGCTTGCCGATCTCCTCCAGCAGCACGTGGATGCCGATGGAGCAGGCGCCCGGCGCGTAGAACAGTTTCATGTACGAATCCTCCAGTGATGGTCAGGCGGGCGCAGCCTCGCGGAGGCATCCCGCCCGGGCAAGGGTAATTGGCGGCCTTCCGGACCGGCCGGGCAGGGGCGGGCCGCGCCGGCGCGCCTTCCGGGTGAGGGATGCCACGGCACCATCACCTGTTTGCGACATGAAGCCGCTTCCCGGACGCGCCTGATGCCGCGGTTCCCCGGCATCGGTATACGATTCCGGGAACCACAGCGCGCCGGCAGGATAGGACATCGGCGCCCATCGGTGATGGGCGCCGGCCCCTGCCCGGAGCAGGATCGGCATGAACTCAGAATACCTTGCCTTGTCTCGGGGGATCTCCGGTTGGCCTGGCTGCGCGGCGTGGCGCGCCGGCGCGCCTGCTCAGGCGCCGGCACGCCGGAGGCCGGCGGATCGCAGGAGCCTCGCCGCCCGGCGCCGGCCCGCGAGGCGCGTGCCATGATCCGGGACGAGGTGCCGCCCCAGCCGGCCGCGGGTTCCTCCCGCCGCGACTATGTCGAGCGGACCCTGCGGGAGGTGCTGGCTGCCATGCCGCTGGGCTGGGGCGTGCTCCGGGATGCGGCGCTGCCGGGCTGGGATGGCGCGCCGCCGGCGCGCATCGGCACTCTCCTCGTCCATCCGGAGGTCGGCATCGCCGTGCTGGACCTGCTGCCGGGGCCCACGGTCGAGGATGCCGCGGCGCGGCTCTGCAGGCTGCTGGAGAAATATGGCTGGGGGACGGCCTTCGGGGGGCTGCCGCCGGTGGTCCATCTCTGCATGCCGCTGCGGGCCCTGCCGGACCTCGAAGCCTATCTCGACCAGGCCTTCAGCCAAGCGCCGCCGCCGGTCCTGCTTGGTGGCAACTGGGTGGCAGCACTGCCGCCGCTGCTCGGGGCTACGATGCTCATCCCCCCGGCTGCGCCGGCGCCGGCCATCGCTGCGCGGGCGGCCCGGCCGGTGCCGGCCGACACGGTGGACCATCCGCCGCATCCCCCGGGGCTGCGGGCGCTCGGCTGGTTCTGGGGCGGGCTTGCGCTGGTCGTGGCCGGCGGGGTGGCCGTGCTGCAATATCTTGGCCCACCCGGATGGGAGGAGCGGCAGGACCTGGCCTCGGTCGGGACGCTGCCGGGAACCCCGCCGCTGACGGCGCCGCCTTCGCTGCTGCTCCCGGAACTTCCGGCTTCGGCGCCCGAGCGGCCGGCGCTGCCGGGTCAGGACAGGGGCGCGGCCCCGCCGGATCCCGACGCGCCGCGGATCCAGGCGCTGGCCGAGGCCGGGCCGCCCGCCGCCGCGGCGGGGCCGCAACCGATGGGGACGGAAGGGCCGGGCCGCCCGCCCGCAAGCCTGCCCGTATCGCCTTCGCTACCGGACGGGGGGCCTGACCTCCCCCTCCGGCCCGGCGCGATGATGGACCTCGCGCCTTTCTACGCCGCCGCATCCCGGGCGGTCCCATCCGCGGCCCTGGTGCCTGGCGGGGAGGCCGGTTCGGACCTGCCCCCGCCCAGCGCCACCATCGGCGCGGGACGTGGGGCGGCGCCGATGGGCCCTGGCCCATCCGGCGCCACGGTCGCGGCACGCCCCGAGACCGGGGCCAGCCCGCCCGAGGCGCAGGCGCCGGCCGGGGCGCGGGTTGCGACGATCCCGGATGACCCCGGCGCCGGCCTGGGCATGTCCGAGGGGGCAGGCGAGGCGCCAGGGGCCGGGATGGCGGCGTCACCGCCGCCGCTGGCAATTCCTGCAAGCCCGGCGGCGACCATGCCGGGTCCGCAGACGCCCGAGGATGGCATGGCCGGGGCGCTCGCCGCAGCGCCACCCCCCGAGCCGGCCGCATCTCCGCCCGCCGCCGCGGCGACCGAGGCCAGGCCGGGCGATGCTGCAGGGGAGGCAGGAGCCGCCACGCCTCCGGCTCCCGACCTGCCAGGCCAGGCGAGGCCCGACGGGGCGCCGATCTGGTCGCCCGCCGCCGCCCTGGCCGAGGCCATCCCGGCAATGCCCGGCGACGACGCGGCCGGAGCGCCAGCCGCGCGGCCGTCCGCCGCGCCTCCGGCCGCCCTGCCCGCTGCTCCGCTCGCGTCCGGTGAGGCGCCGGTCGAAGCGGCTGCCGCGTTTGCCGCGTCTGCGGACACTGCGATGCCGCCCCCGGCCGACATCGGCGGCGCAACGGCGGCGGCCCCCGGAGCGCCGCCATCGCCGGCGAGGGATGCCGTTTCCGATGCCGCGCCCTCGTCTTCGGCCAGACCCGAAGCGGCGCCCCTGGACCCGCCTGCATCGCGGTCGCCCGCCACGCCACCGCCCGGTGCATCTGCCGTCGCTGCGCTGCCGGCCCCGGCAGGATCGGGCGAGGCGAGGGGGGCGGTGACCGCTCCGTCGCCGGCGGCAGTGCCGTCCGGCGCCGCCGCCGGGCGGCCGGCGGGTACCGCACCCGCGCAACCCGGCCCGCAGGCCGATGCGCTGGTCCGCCGGGCCGACGCGCTGCTGGCGCTCGGCGATGTCTCGGGCGCGCGGCTGCTCTACGGCCGGGCCGCGGCGGCCGGCAGCGGCCGGGCGATGCTGGCGCTCGGGAAGGCGCATGATCCGTTGTTCCTGGCGGAAATCGGCGTGCGCGGCGTCATAGGTGATTCCCAGGTGGCGGTGGGCTGGTACCGGCGCGCACTCACCCTGGGGGTGGCGGATGCGCGCGATCGGCTGGCGCTGCATGGCGTGCATCCGGGCGACTGAAGCGCCGGACATGTTGACGCATGTTCCTGGGCCCGGGCGCCGGCGGCGCCTTCGCCGGTTGGGCAACACGACATGGGCCATGGGCGCCCTCGGCCGCCGATGGCGGCTGCAGGTCAGGACCTGTGCCGGTCAGTGGGACAGGCAGGCGACCAGGGCGGCCGCGATCCCCGGGCGGCTGGGTAATGATGCCCTGCGCGGCAGGATCCGTGTTTATGACGCACCAGGCCGGCATCATGCCTGAGCTTGCGAGGAAAGCGCCCGCAGAGTCCTGCGGCGGTTGGTATTGCCGGCGGCATGACTGTGTCCTTCGTGCCGGGCGCCCGAAGGGCGCCGACGCAGGTGCGGCCAAGCCGGGCTTCGCGGAGCAGGCCGCCCGGGGATCGAGGGGCCGTTGGCGTGGAGCGGCGCCGCCCGTCGCCGGCCCGGTCAGCCCGGGTCGGCGCCGATGCGGAGCACGGTGTCCGCGCCGCTCATCATCTCCGGCCGGTGGGCGACGCTGATGCGCGTGATGGAGAGGCGCCGCAGCCGCTCATTGATCTGCCGCTCCTTCTCCACGTCGAGATGGGCGGTGCCTTCATCCAGGAACAGGATCTTCGGCGCCTTGTAGAGCGCGCGCGCCAGCAGCACCCGCTGCTTCTGCCCGCCCGAGAGCGAGCTGCCCATGTCGCCGATCAGGCTGTTATAGGCCATGGGCATCGCCATGATCTCGTCATGGATCGCGGACATCTGGGCGCAGCTCACCATTCGGTCGTGGTCGAAGCCCGGGTCGAAGAAGCAGATGTTGTCGGCGATCGAGCCGGAGAGCAGCTGATCCTCCTGCATCACCGCGGCCACCTGTTCACGGTAGACCCGGACGCCGACGGTCTGCAGCGGTATGCCGTCGATCAGCACCTCGCCGCTGGTCGGCTCCAGCAGCCCGAGCATGATCTTGAGCAGCGTCGTCTTGCCGCCGCCCGAGGGACCCATGATGGTGACGAACTGCCCGGCCTCGACCTTGATGTTGATGTTCTCAAGCACGAAGCGCTCGGTCTCGGCATAACGGAAGGAGACGTTCCGCAATTCGATGCCGCCCTTGATCGGCGTCGTGTAGATCAGCGGCCGGTCATGGCCGGGCTCGACCGGGTTGGTGGCGATGTCCGCGATGCGTTCCAGGTGCAGTTCCAGCAGGCGGAACTCCAGCGCCTTCTCCACCAGGGCCGAGGCCTTGCCGATGAAATTGCTCTTGTAGGCCATGAAGGCGAAGATCATCCCCACCGTCATCTGGTTGCTGAGCGCCAACATTGCGGCCAGGTAGACCGTGATGATGTGCTCCAGCCCGAAGATGGTGGAGTTGATGGTGCTGAACTGGATCCTGGCGCGGCCGAGGCGGATGCCGGCATTCACCATATCTGCGTAACGGTTCAGCCACTGGCCCTCCCGGTCGGCCTCCCGGTTGAAGAGCTTCACGGTCTGGATGGCGCGCGCGGTCTCGATGAAGTTCGTCTCCTCCGCCGCCGCCGCATGGATGGCCCCTTCGCTGAGGTCGCGGAAGCGGCGATAGAGCATGAGCCGCGCGGCGAGGTAGAGCAGCAGCGCGACCACGGCCACCGCCGCCAGCATGGGGCTGTAGATGAAGATCATCACCAGCGTCGCGATGGCCATGAGGCCGTCGATTATGGCGAGGATCAGCCCTTCCGCCAGCGCGGCCCGAATCGGCTCGATCGAGTTGAAGCGCGACATCACGTCGCCAATATGCCGCTTCTCGAAGAAGGCGAGGGGCAGGCGGATGAGGTGGTGGAAGAGCCGCGCCCCCATCTGGAAGCCCGCGGCATTCTGCACCACGAGCGTGATGTGGGACCGGAGCGCGGTGGTGACGACATTGATGCCGGTGAGCAACGCGAAGCCGAGCGCCAGCGCCAGCATCAGGTCCACATCGCCGCGCGCCACCACCTCATCCACCGTGAGCTGCATGTAGAAGGGCATGGCGATGACCAGCAGCTCGAGGATGATCGAGAGGGCGAAGACCTGCGCCAGCGGCGTCCCGATCCCGGTCATCTTCCCCCAGAACACCCGCAGCGGCAGGCGGAGCTTCTCATCCTTCCGGACGAAGCCATCGGCCGGCGAGAGTTCCAGCGCCACGCCGGTCAGGTGGTTCGAGGCCTCCTTCAGCGTATAGGTCTTCACGCCCGAGGCCGGGTCGTGGATGACGATCCCCTTGCCGGTGACCGCCTTCAGCACCACGAAATGGCTCATGTCCCAGTGGACGATGGCCGGCAGGTTGAGCTGGGACAGCGCCTCCAGCTCGAAGCGCAGGGGCCGGCAGGCCAGGTGCATCTGGTTGGCGACCTGGATCAGCCCGCGCAGCGTCACCCCCTTGAGCGAGACGGGATAGCGCCGGCGCAGCGTGTTCAGGTCGATCCGGTGGCCGTGGAAGCTGGCGACCATAGCGAGGCAGGCCAGGCCGCATTCCGCCGCTTCCGTCTGCAGGATGTTCGGCAGGCGGCGCCGGCCGCCGAAATCCAGAAGGTCCTGGATCATCCCTGGATCCTCGCGCTCAACAGGGGGTTCAGGATCCAGTCCACCAGCGTGCGCTTCTCGAGGATGATATCGGCCTTGAGGAGCATGTCCGGCTGCAGCGGGATCTTCTTGCCATAGGCGTCCACGTCGGGGCGTTCGAGCATGACGGTTGCGCGGTAGGCCGGCTCGTTCAGCGTGACGGGCGTTGCCACATCGGTGCTGGTGAGGATGGTCTGCGAGACCTTCTCGACCCGGCCGCGATAGGTGCCGAATTGCTGGTAGGGGAAGGCGTCGTAGAGGATCCGCACGGGCTGCCCGACCTCGACGAAGCCGATGGCGCGGGCGGGGATGAACAGCTCCGCCTGCAAGGGGCTCTGCGCCGGGACGATCTGGACCAGCAGGCGCTGCGGATCGGCCGGCTGCCCGACCGAGACCTGCAGGGAGGAAATGCGGCCGGCGATCGGCGCGCGCAGGACATAGGCGCGGCGGCCATTCACCTCGGCCGTCCGCTGCTCAACGGTCGAGAGCTCGTTACGGAGCGCCTGGATCTTCTCCGCCTGGAGGAAGGGGAGCTGTTCCAGCGCGAAACGGGTTTCTGTGAGCTGGCCCTGCCGGGCGGTGAGCTGCTGCGCGAGGGAGTTCAGCGCCTGGCGCTGTTCCAGCAGCGCCTCCTCCCGCCGCCGCTGGTCGAGTTCGGAGACCAGGCCGCGCGAGGACAATTGGGCGCCGGAAGCGACGATGCGCTCGACCAGGCGGATGCGGTCCCGCTGCACGGTGACCTGGGCACTGAGCTGGCCTAGCTCGGTCTCCAGGCTCTGCATCTGGGCGGTCAGCCGGTCCCGTTCGGAGGCGGTGCGGCGTTCCTCGCTGGCGATCTGGCGGATGAGGGAATCCCGCTGCTGCGCCAGGCTGGCGAGGATGGCGGCGTTCACGTCCTCCCCGTTCAAGGCGATCTGGGTGGTGGTGACTTCCAGCAAGGGCTGGCCTTCCTCCACCGCCTGGCCCTGGACGACATGGATGGCGCTGACGGTGCCGGGCTGGTGCGGGAAGACCCGCGCGGTGCCGGCGGCAGGCATGAGATAGCCGGCGACCGTTTCCTTGCGGGCGTAATGGGCGAAGAAGAGGAAGGCGATGATCGCCGCGGCCGCGCCGATGATGAACCAGACGGTGAGCCGGACCCGCAGGGGCTGCATCGGCACGACGCGGCCCCACTGCCGGTCCAGTTGTTGGAACTCGATGACCTCCTGGCGGAACAGGGGACGCTCCGGCCGGGTCGTAACCCCCATGCGATCCTCCACCAATTCAAGCGCTGCTGGTGCTCGTCCGGTCCACCTCAGCCACTGAACGGGCCAGTATTACGGCGGAACCCCTCCCGGCGGGACGCCGGGAGGGGCCGCTATCGCCGGTCTTGCGGCGCCCTTCAGGACGGGCGCAAGACGGCAGGCGTTAGCTAATCGAAGACAGAGCCGCCAGCGCCGCCAGTGCCGCCAGCGCCGCCAGCGCCGCCAGCGCCGCCAGTGCCATTGGCGTTAGCATTAGCGGTATTGTTTTGGTCATCACCGAAGTTGATGTTTCCGGCGTTGACGGCGACTGCAATGCCGCCAAACCCGTTGCCGCCGCGGCCACCGGCACCACCGGCACCACCGGCACCACCGGCACCACCACGGTTATTACCAACAACAACACGGCGACGATGATTGCCGCCGGTCACTTCGTCGAGCTCGACATCTGAAATCGGAGTGATGCTCATCTTGGTAGTTCCTCCAAATATGCCCCTGCTTCGGGGCGGTGATTGGGAGAGTCGTCCCTCCCTGCGCAGCCCAACAAGTGCTGCACCTCATGGACGTCGTGCCCAGCGGGTCGCGACGCCGAAGCATGACCGGCCCTGCGAAGCGGGTCGGTCTGAAACTTTCGTCTGCAAGAACTCTGGATGGCGATCCGTAGCCTGCTACCACGACACGCGACATCGCAGGCACTGGGCTACAGAGAGGAGCGCGCCGCCCGTTGTTGCGGGGGGCATGGCATCGAGGGGCCGAATGCCTGGTAATAGAGAATAAAACTGAGCATCGCGACCCAAGCCTCCCCAATTTCACTTCTCTATTCCATTCTAATTGCGTTCATAATCAGGCAGTATAATAGTAATTCGGCGTATTTTCTCTGGTCTCCGAACTAACGCCCCGTTTCGCCAAGAATCGCGCCTGGTTTGTCAATGGCACAAGGAATAATTTATCTCTCGAAAACGATATTCTTTTTCGGGGTGTCTCTAAGGAAGCCGGCTAATCCCGATACTTTCTGGCAGAACGTTAGAAATTCTCAGGTGGCGGCGTCAATCATCTGAAGCGGCGAAACACGCGCACGTTACAAGATGTAACCTATCGGTTGCGCGGTCGCTTCGCTAAATCGTCCTTGCCTAGAAGCGCATCCTATTTCGAACCTCAGGCACCGCATTCTCGATGCTAACTTATGTTTCGCGGGGCGCCTTGCGCGGTTGCGCGCCCCGCAGCGTGCCGCAGCAACATGCGGGCCGGTGTCACGCGCGCGGGCCGCCGCAGCGTACCGGCGGTGCGGCGGCCGCGCGCCGGACGGAAGCTCATGCCGGCCCGCACTCACGTGGACCGGAATGAACCCCTTCGACGGCGCCGCTGCCAGAACGGCGATGCAGTGCTGTCGACACAACCGGTCTGGCTCCATCAGCCATCGCCACCCTGCGTGGCAGGGCGGCACCGCTCGGCCGCATCGGCATGGCTAGGGCTGATGCGGTGGCCTCCCAGGCGGCGAGTGACGCGCGTGACGCGTTGCGCCTTGCCTCTTAAGCAGGGCAGGCATGCGATCCTCTACGCGGCATAACCACGCCGCATGCACCGGGTGCGACCGGACGGCACGGCGCCGCGCGGGCCTGCGCGCGTCGCGTCAAGAGCGGCGCAGAGCGCCCACTCGCCCCTGCTCGATTATTCGCGAGATGGCACCGCGCACCCAAAAATGCGGCCTGACGTCACCGATACCTCAGATATGCTTACTATCGGGCGAAGGCACGAAAGACCACGCCTAGGAGGAGATGGCATGGACACCAACAACTCATTCACGAACATGAGTGGCAGTCCAGGCCTGCCCGGGTCGCCAGGCGCCGCCGGCCAGCCCGGGGCCGCCGTCACGGGGTCCAACACGAATGTCACAAATGTGGGCGACAGTGCGGCCCTCATGTCGCAGGGCCAGGCCGCCGGCATGAGCGAGGCCGATCTCCAGGCTCTGCTCAATGCGGTCGATGCCGCCCAGCTGTTGGGCCTGAAAGACTTGCTGCCGAATAGCCTGGTCGTGGGGGACTGGTTCCTGGGCTGAGCGCCACCCGCCGCCGCCGGACGTGCGGGCGCCGTCGCCACGCCATCGGCAACCCGCGCCGCAACTGCAGCCAATTGCAGGCGATCGAGCGTCGCCTCGGCCTGCCCGGCCGCGCCGCCCCGCCTGAAAGCTTGTCAATCTTTAGTGCTGTTCGACTTGGGTGCGAAGAGTACGCAAATCTGACGTGGGCTGACTACATCATGTCCCATGTCCAGCCTCGAAGCCCGTCGCCTCAACCATCTTGAGTCCACCATCCGGGCAACGTCCGGCGAGCAGATCATCAACATGGAACGTTTCGTCGCCGAGGTCGCGTCCATGCGGGTCGTCGAGGTGGCTCTGGCCCGCCGCACGGAGGTGACCCGCGCCAAGCGACGTTGCCCGCACCGCGGGACCGAGGGTGCTTAGAATCTGAACACGAAATAAGCGGGCAGGTTAGCTCGGAACCGGCACATTGGGCCGTGCGCCGGCCCACCCCACCATATCGGGCCGATGTCCAGCACTGGTATTCTGAGCCCCGTTGATCTGCCGCCGCCGTCCGCCCGTCGCGTTCCCCGCCCCAGCCGCGGCGACGGCTGGAACATCTTGGCCGACGTGGAGGTGTTCGTCTTCGCCGTTGAGGCCGAACTGGAGGCCATGGACCGCGAGCGGGTCGGCGTGCACCGCCGCGGCCGCAAGCCGGACCTCAGCTTGCGGCGGCGCCTGATCGGGCTGATCTCTGGATGCTGACCTTCGGCGGCATGCAGTGGCGCATCGCCGGCTGGCTCTCGGGCATCCCCTTCACCACGCTGCACACGAGCTTCGCCCGCTGGACGCGATTGGGGATGTGGCGCCGGCTGGGCCAGCGCCTCGCGTTGGACTGGCGCCTGGCCTGCGGCGACGAGGTCCTGCCCTCGGCGGTGGTGGTCGACAGCCGCTCGCTCCGCTCCTCGCCGAGCGCCTGGGTACGCGGCTTCGATGGCGGCAAGCTGGTCAAGGGCCTCAAGCTCTTCGTGGTCTGCGACAAGCATGGTTCGCTGCTCGATCTCGAGCTGCATCCGGCCAACACGGATGACCGCGCGGGCATCCTGCCGGCGCTGCCGCGGCTGGCCGCGCTCGGCTTCCAGGGCGACCTGCTGGGCGACAGCGGCTTCAAGGGCGCCCCCTTCGCAGAAGCGGCGCTTGAGCACGACATCCACGTCTCGGTCTCCCCCGGCGGCACGCGGGACGGCCGCTTCCTGCCGAACGGAATCAGGTGGGTCGTCGAGCGGCTGTTCGCTTGGCTCAGCCGCTACCGCCGGCTCAACATCGTGTACGACCGCGCGCCCGACCTCTTTGCCGGGCACGTCTGGATCGCGATGATCTCCATCATCTCACGCCGGATCGTCGCACAAACCCAGGTCCTGAAAAGGATCTATTCGCGTACAGACTCTTACCTGCACGGCAAGGACAAGAACGACCGACAGCGGTTCCGCTGTCGCACCACCGAGTGTCGCCGCACCTTCAACATCCTCACCGGCACGCCAATGGCTCGCGCCCAAAAGCCCAAAAAGTGGGGCCGCTATCTGTCCTACAACTCGACGCCTGAACGCCCACAGGACCACGGAACGGAGGTTGTTGTATCCGTGGCACCTCTGGAGTGGGGTCTCGGTTTACGTTCATGAGGTGACTGAGAGAGGGCGTGGCACAGCGTTGCGGTGCAGCCTCGGCGAGGATGCTGGCCGATGCCTTGAGGTGCCGGCCTGGATGTTCGAGCCAGAGGCCTGCGTGCCGCTGTGCGTTGCGTCCCAGCCGCAGGTCGGCGTTGATGCGCTGTCCGCGCTTCGGCACTTGCTGGCGGAGGTCTCGGGCCGCGGGTCAACGGATGCCTCGGCCGTGGCTGCGGAGGGAGACTCCCCTGACCAGAATCGGGGAGAGGTCCATGCAACGCCGCCGAGACCGCCGCCGGGGGACAGCGGGGAACCGAGTTCCGCAATCCGATCTGTTCGCCCCACCTCGAGCCGCAGGCGGCCCGGCCAGAGTGGTCTGGCCGGCGCTGCCCGAGGTGACGCAGCAGGCTCTGATCAGCCTGTTGGCGCAGCTGCTCCTGGAGCACGAGGCCAAGGCGCAGCCCGGCGGAGGTCGCCATGAGCGCTGACAAGATCAAGCCGCACCACTTGGCGCGCAGGGCGATCGTCTATGTGCGCCAGTCCTCCGCGCATCAGGTCCTGCACAACCCCGAAAGCCGGGCGCTGCAATATGCCATGCGCGACCGCCTCGCCGCGCTCGGTTGGTCTGAGATCGAGATTGTGGACGAGGATCTCGGGCGTTCGGCGGCGGGCGGGGTCGCCCGCGCCGGTTTTGAGCGGATGGTCGCCGAGGTCTGCCTGGGCAAGGTCGGGGCGGTAGCCGCGCGGGAGGTGTCGCGCTTCGCCCGCAACAGCCGCGACTGGCAGCAGCTGATCGAGAGGTGCCGGGTGGTCGACACGGTGCTGGTCGACCAAGAGGCGGTCTATGCCCCACGCGACGGCAACGACCGGCTCCTGCTCGGGCTCAAGGGCAGCCTGAACGAGTACGAGCTTGACCTGCTACGGCAACGCTCGCTCGCGGCCCGCTACGCCAAGGCGCGACGGGGCGAACTAGTCGTCGCCGCCCCGGTCGGCTTCATCAAGGCCGGCGACCGGCTGGAGAAGGATCCGGACCGGCGCGTGCAGGAGGCGGTCTGTCTGGTATTCGACAAGGTGGCCGAGTTGGGTAGCCCCCGCCAGGCGCTGCTGTGGTTCCACGAGCACGACCTCGAACTGCCGGCGCGGCACGACGACGGCACCATCGTCTGGCGCAGGCCCTGTTACGGCAGCATCTACCGCATGGTGACGAACCCGGCCTACGGTGGCGCCTATGCCTATGGCCGGACAGGTGCGGCGGTGCGCTATGATGGCGCCGGAGCCCGCCCCGGCAGCCGCCGCAAGCCGCGCGACAAGTGGCTGGCGCTGCGGCCCGGCGCGCACGAGGGCTACGTCGACTGGGACCGGGCGGAGGCGATCCGCGGCATGGTGAGCGACAACACCCCGACGAGCCGGCACCACGGCGCTCCCAAGCACGGTGATGCCCTGCTCGCCGGGCTGCTGCGCTGCCGCCGTTGTGGGCGCAAGCTGACGCTCCGCTATACCGGAGCGGGGCACGACATCCCGCGCTACAGCTGCTGGCGCGGCTGGCTCGACAACGGTGAGCCGCGCTGCATCGCGTTCGGTGGGCTCAGGGTTGACGACGCCATCGAGGCGGAGCTCCTCAAGGCGCTCGAGCCGGCCGCGGTGGCCGCGGCGGTGGAGGCGGAAACCCAGGTAACCCATCACCGCGACCAGGTGCGCGAGGTGCTGCTGCGAGACCTGCAGGCCGCCCGCTACGCCGCGGATCGTGCCTTCCGGCAGTACGACGCCATCGATCCCGCCAACCGGCTCGTGGCCGCGGAGCTCGAAGCGCGCTGGAACAGGGCGCTCGAGCAGGTGGCCGCGGTCGAGACAAGGATTGCCGGCCATGACGCCGCCACTCCGATGCGGGAGGCGGTGACGCCGGCTTCCCTGGCCGGGCTGGCCGATGATCTGCAGTCCGTCTGGAGGGCGCCGACCACCGACGCTCGCCTCCGGAAGCGCATCATCCGCACCATGGTCCAGGAGGTGATTGCCGACCTCGACGAAGCCGCCGGCGAGATCGTGCTGCTGATCCACTGGATGGGCGGGATCCACACCGAGTTGCGACTGCCGCGGCGTCGGCGTGGTCAGCGCAACAGCACCTCGCCCGACATCATTGCCGCCGTCCGCCAGCTCGTCCGCATCGCAAGCGACGAGGTCATCGCCGGCATGCTGAACCGCAACGGGCTGAGGACCGGCTATGGAAACCGCTGGACCCGAGAGCGCGTGACGACCCTACGCTCCCACCACGGCATCCCGGTCCATCGACGCGTGCCCGAGGACGAGGCTCCCTGGCTCAATCTCAGCAAGGCCGCGGCCCTCCAGCGGATCAGCCGGAAGACGCTGCGCCTCGCCGTCGAGGCCGGGCAGATCGACGCCGTGCATCCGCTCTCCGACGGACCCTGGATCTTCAGTCGCGCCGCCCTCAGCGGTCCTGCCGCCCTGGATCTCGTCAACCAAGCCAGGAGAAACCCGAACCATCCCGCGGGATCGCCTCCTGGCCACGAACCTCTCCCATTTTCAACCACATAGCCAGATGGGTGTTGTGATGCGTGGCAGTACATGACCGACCACCGCTCGGTCAGGAAGATCACAGCGGCCGGGATCGGGGTAAACCACACCACCGTTTGGCGCTGGCGCCACCGCTTCCTCAAGGCGGCCGCGCAGGACAACGCGACGGCCCTCTCCGGGGTGATCGAGGCCGACGAGACGTTCTTTGTTCGCTCCTGCAAGGGGCACCGAGGATGGGTGAAGGGCAGACCACCCGAGCCTCGCGCCGCGCGCCCGCGTGCCTGGGGCGCTACCAAGCGGGGCCTGTCGGGTGAGCAGGTGCCGGTGCTGACTGCCCTGGACAACGCGGGCGGGGTCTACGAAGCCATCCTGCCATCGCTGACCGCCATCGAGGCGGCGCTGGACGGCCGGATCACCGCCGGGTCGGTGGTCTGCTCTG
>JAESGY010000358.1_pt1 | contig 23276 bp, 20 predicted proteins | sample 9269841 | NCBI WGS metagenome assembly JAESGY01 (sample SAMN17022865, study PRJNA683097) | algae metagenome | isolation source: Spirirestis rafaelensis WJT71-NPBG6 and co-occurring heterotrophs from... | place: USA: Pinto Wells, Joshua Tree National Park, Colorado Desert, CA | collected 2006-08-15
TGAGGAAGGCCCCCACCCGGCCATCGATCTCCTCCACCAGCCGGCTGACCTCGCTCTTGGAGATGCCGGACCCGCCCATGGCCTTGACCAGGTCATCGACCGCCCGGGTCGAGACCCCCTGGATGTACGCTTCCTGGATGACTGCGGTCAGCGCCTTCTCGGCGGTGCGCCGGGGCTCCAGGAAGGACGGGAAGTAGCTGCCCCGGCGCAGGCGGGGGATCGCCAGCTCAATCCGCCCGGCTCTGGTTTCCCAAGCCCGCTCGCGATAGCCATTGCGCTGTACCACCCTGGCCGGGTCACGCACCCCATGCGCCGCGCCGGCGCGGACCTGCACCTCGGCCTCCATCAGCCGCTCGGCAGCAAAGCCCAGCATCTCGCGCACCAGGTCGGTATCAGCGCGCTTCTCGATCAGCTCCAGCAACGCCATCTTCTCGTCGGTCATCGTCGTCTCCGTGCTCGGGGTTCTGGCTCGCAAGGCGAACCCTAGCCGGAGATCGACGGTGGCCACCCGCCCGGGCAGCCCCCGTTGTGGATAAGTGGCCTGCCTACGTTCGACCTCTGATGGTCACTTCGGCAGGCCACTTACCCACAACTGCTACACCACACCCCGGGACCTGAGCATCGGAACCTGGAGTCCGATCCGCTGCGGAGCCGAAGGGCCCTGCCATGAGTCCCCCGGCGCCGCTGTCCCACGCGGCGGACTCCATGACCTTGGAGGAAGCCGCCGCGCTCCTCGGCCTGTCCCGGCCTGGGCTGCGCTGCCTGATCGCGCAGGGGGCGCTGCAAGGCGGCGCTGCGGCTGGCGATGATCGCCTGCTGCGGGAGGCCGTCATCGCCTGCCGGGATCGCATCGCCGCCGAGCAGCGTGAGGCGCTGCGGCACCTTCTCCGGCTCTCCGAGGAGGTTGATCCCTGACCGCCTCCCTGGGTGTCGCGGTCCTCGATGCCTGCGTCCTGTTCCGGGGCAGGCTGACCGACCTGCTGATGCATCTGGCCGAGGCCGGGCTGTTCGAGCCGGCCTGGTCGGCGGAGATCCATGCTGAGTGGATGCACAGCCTGCACCGTCGACGCGGCATCCCGTGGGAGCGCTGCCTCCTCCGGCAGGCGCTGCTGCAGCGCGCCTTCCCGGCCGCCCTATGTGCGCCCGACCCGGCTTGCCTCGCGGCCATCCAGGCGCTCTGCCGGACGGAGCGCCAGCGCAAGGATGCCCATGTCGTCGCCGCAGCGGTGGCAGCCGAGGCGCAGTGGATCGTCACGGCGAATATTGCCGACTTCCCGCGGCCGGTGCTGGCGCGCCACGGCCTTCAGGCGCTGCGGCCCGATGCCTTCTGCGCGCGGCTGGCCGCCGCGGATCCGGCGGGCATGGCGGCGGGGCTGCAGGCGCATCGCGCGGGGCTGGGCCGCGCCGCCGAGGGCAGCGATGCCTATCTCGCCCTGCTGGCCGGCCGGAGGATGTCGCTGCCGGGCACGAGCCGGCTGCTCGCGGCGCAGAGGACGCTACCCTGAGGCGGGCGCCGAGCCTGCGGCAGCGGCGCGCGGCCGCGCTGCTGCCGCGTCAAGGGGGCGGAAGCGGCAGGGCAGCGGCCTCATCTCCACGGCAGCAGCGAGGGGCCAGAGCATGACGCTGCCCTTCCCGCGCCGCAGGCCCCGGCCATCCGGCATATCCGGGGCGGGGTCACTCACCTCGCCGGCCAGGATGGGCCGGCCCGCAATCCGCCCTATCCCAGCCGCAGCCTGGCCTCCGTCGCCAGCCGGTCCGCCCGTTCATTCATCGGGTCGCCGGCATGGCCGCGGACCCAGCGCCACTCCACCTGATGCGGCTTGGCCGCGGCCAGCAGGCGCTGCCACAGCTCCATGTTCGCGACCGGGTCCTTGGCCGCGTTGCGCCAGTTGTTGCGGACCCAGCCATTGATCCAGCGGCTGATGCCGTTGCGGACATATTCGCTGTCCGTGTGCAGCACCACCTTGCAGGGCCGCTTCAGCGCCTCCAGCGCGCTGATCGCCGCCATCAGTTCCATGCGGTTGTTGGTGGTCGCCGGATCGCCGCCCGAAAGCTCCTTCTCGACATCGCCGTATGTCAGGATCGCGGCCCAGCCGCCTGGCCCGGGATTCGGCTTGCAGCCGCCATCTGTCCAGATCTCGACCATCTGTTCCATGTCAGAGGCCAAGGGAGGCGGGCCCCTCGGCGCGGGCGAAGAAGCGCAGCTTGCGCAGGTATTCCAGCGGGTCCTTGCGCGTCACCAGCGCGCCGGCCGGCGTCGCCGTCCAGTCATAGAGCCGGGTCAGCAGGAAGCGGATCGCGGCGCCGCGGCAGAGCACCGGCAGCACAGTGCGCTCGGCGGCCGAAAGCGGGCGGAGGCGCTGATAGGCCGAGAGCAGCGCATGCGCCTTGGTCACGTTGTAGGACCCGTCCGGCTCGAAGCACCAGGCATTCAGGCAGACCGCGATGTCATAGGCCAGCAGGTCGGTGCAGGCGAAGTAGAAGTCGATGAGGCCGGAGACGCGCGGCTTCCCCTCCGGCCCGTCCAGGAAGAAGACGTTGTCGGGGAAGAGGTCGGCATGGATTTGGCCGGTGGGCAGCGCGCCGGGGGCCGGCCAGGCGGCGAGGATGCCGGCCAGCGCCCCGTCCAGCTCCGCGATCAGGCCGGGCTGCACCGAATCGCCGCCCGGCCGGCAGCGGTCCAGCAGCGGCCCCCAGGCGGCCGGGCCCAGCCCGTTCGGCCGGACCTCATGGAAATCCGCGCCCGCCAGGTGCAGCCGCGCTAGCGCGGCACCGAGCGGCGCGCAGTGCTCCGGCCGCACCCGGCGTGGCCAGACGCCGGCCAGGAAGGTGCAGATCGCCGCCGGCCGGCCGGCGAGCGTCCGCAGCGCCTGCCCGTCCCGCGCCTTGACGGGCAGCGGACAGTCGATGCCGCGCGCCGCGAGGTGTTCCATCAGGCCGAGGAACCAGGGCAGCTCACGCGGATCGACCCGCTTCTCGTAGAGGGTCAGGATGAAGTCGCCGGCCTCGGTCTGCAGCGCGTAGTTGGAATTCTCCACGCCCTCGGCGATGCCGCGGAAGGCCCGCAGCGCACCGAGCGGATAGGCGGCGAGGAAGGCGCGCAGCGCCTCATCCGTGACTTCGGTATAGACGGCCATGCGGGGCTTCTAACGCGGACCGGCACGCTCGCCCATGGGTTGCCTCGGCCTGCCGGCGGATGGCGGCACCCCATGGAGCGTCCGGCGCGGCCCCTGCCGGGGCGGCGCCGCGCCGGCGCGCTCAGGCCTGCAGCCCGGCCGGCAGCTTGAAGGTGATCCGCTCCTCGGCGACGGTCACCTCCTCGATCTCGATCTCGAAGCGCTCGCGCAGCCGGGCCAGAACCTCCTCCACCAGCACCTCCGGCGCACTGGCGCCGGCGGTGATGCCGATGGTGGACAGGCCGGTGGCCAAGGCGAGGTCAAGGTCGCGGCCGCGCTGGACCATCACCGCCTTCGGGCAGCCGGCGCGCTCCGCCACTTCCACAAGGCGCAGGGAATTCGAGGAATTCGGGGCGCCCACCACCACCATCAGCTCGGCCCGCGGGGCGATGGCCTTCACCGCGGCCTGGCGGTTGGTGGTGGCGTAGCAGATATCCTCCTTCGCCGGCGCCCGCATTTCCGGGAAGCGCTCCCGCAGCACCGCCACGATGCCGGCGGTGTCGTCCACCGAAAGCGTGGTCTGGGTGATGAAGGCGAGCGGCACGCCCTCCGGCACCTGCACGCTGCGGGCCTGCGCCTCGTCCTCCACCAGGGTCACCGTGCCCTCCGGCAACTGGCCCATGGTGCCGACCACCTCCGGATGGCCGGCATGGCCGATCAGCAGGATGTGCCGGCCGCGGCCGAAATGCTGCTCGGCTTCCCGGTGCACCTTGCTGACCAGCGGGCAGGTGGCATCCAGGTAGAACAGCTTCCGGCGGCTCGCCTCGGCCGGGACGGATTTCGGCACCCCATGGGCGCTGAACACCACCGGCGCGTCGTCCGGCACCTCGTCCAGCTCCTCGACGAAGACCGCGCCCTGCCGCTCCAGGCTTTCGACGACGAAGCGGTTGTGCACGATCTCATGCCGGACATACACAGGCGCGCCATAGCGGCGAATCGCCTCCTCGACGATCTTGATGGCGCGGTCCACGCCCGCGCAGAAGCCGCGGGGGCCCGCCATCAGGACATTCAGGCGGGGCTTGCCGCTGCCGGCTGCGCTGGGGCGGACGGGGGTGATCTGGTCCATGGGTCGGGTTCGCTCGCGGGCCGCGGGTTGCCGTGCCGTGAGGCCGGCGGGCAGGGTGCCCCAAGGGTGTATAGCTGGGGGCACACTAGCCGCCGGGACTTTGGGCTCAAGGGGGAAGATAGGGATGGGTTGGAGGTTTGTCCTGGCCGCGCTGCCGCTGCTCACGCTCATGGGTTGCGGCGATACCGGCGACACACGGCTGCTGGTTGCCTGCCCGCGCCCCAGCCTGCTGGCGGAAGGGGCCGACCTGACCCGCTATCGCCCCGGCCCGGTGCGGGACCTGACCGCCCTGGAATGGGATGCGCGCCTCACCGGCATCAGCGGCGGCTGCAATCCCGGCCGTGGCAACCGCAGCATCGATGTCACGCTCTCGGCCGCCTTCACGGTGGAGCGCGGGGCGGGTGCGGAGGGGCGGGTGGTGGACCTGCCCTGGTTCGTGGCGGTGGTGGAGGCGGAGAGCGAACGCATCCTGGCCCGGCAGAATTTCGTCGAGCGCGTCACCTTCGCGCGCAACGAGATGCGCGTGACGGTTGACAGCGTGCCGGTCAGCCTGTCCCTGCCAGTGGGTGAGGCACGGCGCGCCGGCGACTACCGGATCTTCGTCTCCTTCCAACTGGATGAGGAGGACCTCGCGCTCAATCGCCGGCGCGGGCCACGCTGAGGCCCGTCGCATGAAGGGCCCAGATGCGGCCGGCCTGGCGGGCGCTGCCCCGCAGCAGTTGCATGGGCGGGCCGGTCCGGGCTAGACGGTGGATACCCGCTGATCCCGCGCGGGAGAGAGGGGCTGCCCTGGTGACAGGCCGGCCTCCGCCGAAGGCGCAACCGGCCCCCGGAAACGCTCAGGCAGAAGGGCCGCGCGGGGAAGGGGCCTCTGGAAAGCCTGCGGCCGCAAGGTCGTGGCACCGACGGAGTAAGGCCCCGGCGACCGGGCGCCGAATCTCTCAGGTCACCGGACAGAGGGGGGCCACGGACTAGCAACTCGCGCCGCGGCATCGCGGCTGGGGGACCCGTGGCCGACTCCGATTCGCTTCTCGAGACCCCGCTCGGGGCCCTGCATCGCAGCCTCGGCGGGCGCATGGTGCCCTTTGCGGGCTATGCCATGCCCGTGCAGTACCCGGCCGGCATCATGGCCGAGCACCTGCACTGCCGCAGCGCGGCCGCGCTCTTCGATGTCTCCCATATGGGCCAGGCGGAACTGGTCGGTGCCAGGGGGGCAGAGGATGCCGCGGCGGCGCTGGAGCGCGTCACGCCTGCCGACATCCAGGGGCTCAAGCCCGGCCGGCAGCGCTACGGCCTGCTGATGACGCCCGAGGGCGGCATCTTCGACGACTTCATGGTGGCCAATCTCGGAGACCGGCTGTTCCTGGTGGTGAATGCCAGCCGGAAGCACCTCGATTTCCCGCTGATCGAAGCGGCCCTGCCGGCCGGCGTCACGCTGCGCCCGCTGCCGGACCGCGCGCTGCTGGCGCTGCAGGGGCCGGGCGTCGAGGCGGCGATCGCCCCGCTCGCCCCGGCGCTCGCGGCGCTGACCTTCATGGGCGTGGCGCGGGCGGAGATCGCCGGCATCCCCGTGCTCGCTTCGCGCTCCGGCTACACCGGTGAGGACGGGTTCGAGATCAGCGTCGCCGCCGAGCAGGCCGAGGCGCTGGCCAAGGCCCTGCTGGCCCTGCCGGGCGTTCAGCCCGCCGGGCTCGGCGCGCGCGATTCGCTGCGGCTGGAGGCGGGGCTCTGCCTCTACGGCCAGGACATCGACGAGACGACGAGCCCGGTCGAGGCGGCGCTCACCTGGGCCATCGGCAAGCGCCGCCGCATGGACTGGGACTTCCCGGGCGCCGAGCGGGTGCGGGAGGAACTGGCGAACGGGCCGAAGCGGCTGCGCGTCGGCCTGAAGCCGGAAGGTCGCCAGCCCGCCCGCGCCCATACCCCGATCCAGGCCGCCGATGGCACGCCGGTGGGCGAGGTCACCTCCGGCGGCTTCGGCCCCTCCCTCAATGGCCCCATGGCCATGGGCTATGTCGCCCGCCCCTATGCCGGGGACGGCACGGCGCTGGAACTGCTGGTGCGCGGCAAGGCGCTGCCGGCCCGCGTCGCCGCGACCCCCTTCGTTCCCCATCGCTACAAGCGCTGACCCAGGAGCCGCTCCCATGCCCGAGCTGAGGTTCACCAAGGATCATGAGTGGGTCCGCCAGGATGGCGATGCCGCGGTGATCGGCATCACCGACCATGCGCAGAACGCGCTGGGCGACGTGGTCTTCGTCGACCTGCCGGAGGTCGGCCGGGAGGTCGCGGCCGGCGAGGCCTGCGCCGTGGTCGAGAGCGTGAAGGCCGCTTCCGACGTCTATGCCCCGATCGCGGGCCGAATCGTCGAGGTGAACAGCGCCCTCACGGAGGATCCCGGCCTGATCAACCGCGAGCCGAGCGGCGAGGGCTGGTTCTTCAAGTTGGAGCCGAAGGACCCGGCCGAGATCGCCGCGCTGATGGATGACGCGGCCTATGCCCGCTTCGTGGAGAGCCAGGCGTGAGCGCGTCCGATCGCGGAGGTCCAGGGGACCGGAGCGTGAATCGGCCGCGCCCGGACAGCGCTCTCGCCGAGCTTGCCGGGCTGGAGGACCACGCGGAATTCGCCCGCCGGCATATCGGGCCGGGCCCGGACGACATCGCCGATATGCTGAAGGTGGTGGGCGCCGAGAGCCTCGAGGCGATGGCGGCGCGCACCGTCCCTTCGGCCATCGCGGGTGCCGACCTCTCGGCCCTGCCGCCGCCGGCGACCGAGGCGGAGGTCATCGCCGAGCTGCGCGCGCTGTCCGAGAAGAACATCCGGAAGAAGTCGCTGATCGGCCTCGGCTATCACGGCACCCACACGCCGCCGGTGATCCTGCGCAACGTGCTGGAGAATCCGGGCTGGTACACCGCCTACACGCCCTATCAGGCGGAGATCGCCCAGGGCCGGCTGGAGGCGCTGGTCAACTTCCAGACCATGGTGAGCGAACTGGCCGGCCTGGCGGTGGCCAATGCCTCGCTGCTTGATGAGGGCACCGCGGCGGCCGAGGCCGTCGCGCTGGCGCATGCCGCGCACAAGTCCAAGGGCGACACGCTGCTGGTCGCGGCCGACCTGCATCCGCAGACCCTGGCGGTGGTGCGCGTCCGCGCCGAGCCGGTGGGGATCAAGGTCGTGGTGGCCCCACCGGCCGAGATCGCCGCGCGGGCAGGCTCGGAGAAACCCTTCGCCGTGCTGCTGCAATATCCGGGCACGACCGGTGAGGTGCGCGACCTCGCGCCCGAGATCGCGGCCGCGCATGCCGCCGGTGGCCTCGCCATCGTCGCGGCCGATCCGCTCAGCCTCTGCCTGCTGACCCCGCCGGGCGAGATGGGCGCGGATGTCGTCGTCGGTTCCACCCAGCGCTTCGGCGTGCCGCTCGGCTATGGCGGCCCGCATGCCGGCTACATGGCGGTGAAGGACGCGCTGAAGCGGCTGCTACCGGGGCGTCTGGTCGGCGTCTCGGTTGACGCGGCCGGCAGCCCGGCCATGCGCCTCGCGCTGCAGACGCGCGAGCAGCATATCCGGCGGGAAAAGGCGACCTCCAACATCTGCACCGCGCAGGTGCTGCTGGCCGTCATGGCCAGCATGTATGCGGTGTGGCACGGGCCGGAGGGGCTGAAGCGCATCGCCCGGCGTGTCTCGCTGCAGGCGCGGCTGCTGGCGGCGGCGGCGAAGCGCGGCGGCTTCGCGCTGCGGCACGAGGCCTTCTTCGACACCATCGCGATCGAGGCGGGCGACCGGGCCGAGGCGCTGGCCGAGCGCGCCCTGGCCCGCGGCTTCAACCTGCGGCGCGAGGCCGGGCTGGTCTGCATCGCGCTCGATGAGACCATCACGCGGGACGACCTGGCCTCCCTAGCCAGCCTGCTGGGCGGCGGTGCGCTGGATGGGCTGGCGCCGGCGGGCGGCCCGCCCGAGGCGCTGGCGCGGACGAGCCCCTTCTGCACGGCCGAGGTGTTCAACAGCCACCACAGCGAGCATGCGATGCTCCGCTACCTGAAGCGGCTGGAGGACAAGGATGTCGCGCTGAACCGCAGCATGATCCCCCTGGGATCCTGCACGATGAAGCTGAACGCGACGGCGGAGATGATCCCCGTCACCTTCCCGGGCTTCGCGGACATCCACCCCTTCGCGCCCGCGGATCAGGCGGAAGGCTATGTCGAGATGATCAAGCGGCTGGAGGGCTGGCTCTGCGCCGTCACCGGCTTCGCCGCCGTCTCGCTGCAGCCCAATGCCGGCAGCCAGGGCGAATATGCCGGGCTGCTGGCGATCCGCGCCTGGCACCGCGCGCGGGGCGAGGGGCATCGCGACATCTGCCTGATTCCGTCCTCGGCGCATGGCACCAACCCGGCCAGCGCCGTGATGGCGGGGATGAAGGTGGTGGTCGTCGGCTGCGACCGCGACGGCAATGTCGATCTTGCGGACCTGAAGGCGAAGGCGGAGCAGGTCTCGGGCAGGCTGGCGGCGCTGATGGTCACCTACCCAAGCACGCATGGCGTGTTCGAGGAGGAGATCCGCGAGATCTGCGCGACGATCCATGCGCATGGCGGCCAGGTCTATATGGATGGCGCCAACATGAACGCGCAGGTCGGGCTGACCAGCCCGGCCGCGATCGGCGCCGATGTCTGCCACCTGAACCTGCACAAGACCTTCTGCATCCCGCATGGCGGCGGCGGCCCGGGCGTCGGCCCGATCGGCGTCGCGGCCCAACTGGCGCCGCACCTGCCGAACCACCCGCTGCACCCCGAGGCCGGGCCGGCGACGGGCTATGGCCCGGTCTCGGCGGCGCCCTTCGGCAGCGCGGCCATCCTGCCCATCTCCTACGCCTATATCCGCATGATGGGCGCCGAGGGGCTGACGCGCGCGACCCAGGTGGCGATCCTCAACGCCAACTACATGGCGAAGCGGCTGGAGGCGCACTACCCCGTGCTGTATCGCGGGAAGCGCGGCATGGTGGCGCATGAATGCATCCTCGACTGCCGCGGCTTCCAGCAGGGCGGCGGCGTGCTGGTCGAGGACATCGCCAAGCGGCTGCAGGACTACGGCTACCACGCCCCGACCATGTCCTGGCCGGTGGCCGGCACGCTGATGGTGGAGCCGACCGAGAGCGAGCCGAAGGAGGAGCTGGACCGCTTCTGCGACGCCATGATCGCCATCCGTGCCGAGATCCGGGCGGTGGAGCAGGGCCGGGCGGACAAGGCGGACAACCCGCTGAAGAACGCGCCGCACACCGCGGCCGAGGTGATGGCGACGGAGTGGAGGCATCCCTACAGCCGGGAGGAAGCCGCCTTCCCGCTACCTTTCGTGCGCGCGCACAAATACTGGCCGCCGGTGAAGCGCGTGGACAATGTCCATGGCGACCGCAACCTGGTCTGCACCTGCGCGCCGCTGGAGGAATACGCCCAGGCGATGCAGCTCCAGGCGGCGGAGTGACCGGAGCAGGATCGCCCGAGGCCCCTTCGGCCGAAGGGCGTGAATCCTGCGACCAGAGGACCGGAGCAGGATCGCCCGAGGCCGCCCCGGCCGAAGGGCGTGAATCCTGCGACCAGACATCCTGGCCGCAGGGCCCGGCGCCGGAGGGGGAGAGGCCCTGGAAGGTCCTCTCCCGCCGGGAGGTGGTGCGCAACCGCCATCTCAACCTGGATGCCGAGGTGGTGGAGACTCGCGCCGGCGCCGTGCTCGATCCCTACTGGGTCATGTCCTATCCGGACTGGGTGCTGGTGGTGGCGCTGACGCCGGACGACCAGCTGGTGCTGGTCCGGCAATGGCGCCAGGGTGCCAAGGCCTGGGTGCTGGAACCGCCGGGCGGCGTGATGGACGAGGGCGATGCCGACCCCTGCGCCACGGCGACGCGCGAGCTGTGGGAGGAGACGGGCTATGCCGCTGCCTCCTGCCGGCTGGTCGGCAGCATCTGGTCCGACCCGGCGCACAACACCAACCGTATCCATATCGTGCTGGCGGAAGCCGCAACGGATACCGGCGCGCATGACCGCGAGGCGGGGGAGGAACTGGAGACCGTGACCATGCCGGTCGCCGAGGCGGTGGCGGGGGTCACGCGCGGGATGTTCGTCCACGCCATGCATCTCGGCGGCCTGCTGCTGGCCTTGCAGGCCGCCGGGAAGCTCCGGTTCTGACGCGCGGGGTGCCAGCCGCCCCCGACATGACCCTGCCCCGCCAACGGGGGCGGGAACACCGACGCTCCCTCCCCTGAAGCGGGGAGGGGCTGTCTCTCCGCGCGTGCTACTCGGCGGCTGCCGTCTCCACCCCGGGCGCCGTCAGCTGGAAGCCCTCGTATCCCTTGACCGCAATCTCGTCGCACTTCTCGCGGTAGGCGCCGACGCCGCCGATATAGGGCATGAAGACCCGCGGCTTGCCCGGGATATTGGCGCCCATGTACCAGGAGGCGGCGGAGGGGTAGAGCGTGCGGTGCGCGACCTCGCTGCCATGCGCCACCCAGGCTTCCTGTGCCTCCTCGGTCGCCTCGACGCAGCCCTGGCCGCGCGCCTTCATGTGGCCCAGCAGGCCGCTGATCCAGTCCACATGCTGCTCGACCGAGACGATCATGTTCGACAGCACGGAGGGGCTGCCGGGCCCGGTGATCGTGAAGAGGTTGGGGAAGCCGGCGACCATCAGGCCGAGATAGCTGCGCGGCCCGTGCTCCCATTCCTGCGACAGTCGCCGCCCGTCGCGGCCCTGGAAGTCGATCTTCAGCAGGGCGCCGGTCATGGCGTCGAAGCCGGTGGCGAAGACGATGGCGTCGAAGGCGTATTCCCGGTCGCTGGTGCGGATGCCGGCCGCGGTGATGGTCTCGATCGGCGTCTTCCGCAGGTTGACCAGCGCCACGTTCGGCCGGTTGTAGGTCTCGTAATAATCGGTATCGACGCAGATGCGCTTGGTGCCGATCGGATGGTCCTTCGGCGCCAGCGCCTCGGCCGTCTCCGGTTCCTTGACGATGCTGCGGATCTTGTTGCGGACGAATTCCGCCGCCGTGTCGTTGGCGGCCTTGTTGAGGATCAGGTCGCTGAAGGCGCCCATGAAGGCGGTGCCGCCATTGGTCCAGCGGCGCTCGTATTCCGCATTGCGCTCCGCCTCGCTCACCTCGAGTGCTGAGAGCAGGTTGAGCGCGTAGAGGATGCCGGTGCGCATCATGCGCGCCTGCTTCCGCTTCGCCGCGTAATCCGACTTCCAGGACTGCTCATAGGCTTCGTCCATCGGCGCGTTGCGCGACGGGATGGAGAAATTCGGTGTACGCTGGAAGACGGTGACCTGCGCGGCCTCCGCCGCGATCACCGGAATGGCCTGGATCGCCGAGGACCCCGTGCCGATCACCGCAACGCGCTTGCCCGTGAAATCCACCTTGTGATGCGGCCAGTAGCCGGTGTGGTAGGTCTCGCCCTGGAAGGCGTTAATGCCGGCGATGTCCGGCAGGCGGGCGGCGGAGAGGCAGCCGGTTGCCATGATGCAGAAGCGGGCGGTGACCACATCGCCCTTGTCGGTGGTCACGGTCCAGCGGTCGGCCGCCTCGTCATACTTCGCGCTCTCGACGCGGGTCTCGAAATGGATGTCGCGGCGCAGGTCGAAGCGGTCCGCGACATGGTTGGCGTAGCGCAGGATCTCCGGCTGGGCGGCAAAACGCTCGCTCCACTTCCACTCCTGCTGCAGCGCCTCGTCGAAGGAGAAGCTGTACTGCATGCTCTCGACGTCGCAGCGCGCGCCGGGATAGCGGTTCCAGTACCAGGTGCCGCCGACACCGTCCGCCGCCTCCAGGATGCGGGCCGAGAGGCCGAGGCCCCGCAGGCGGTGCAGCATGTACAGGCCGCCGAAACCGGCGCCGACGATGATGGCATCCAGGTTGGCGGGCAGCGTCTTGGTCTCGGGCATTCCTCATCTCCTGGCCGCTTCGGGCCATCGATTGATTGCAAGCTATCTATATCCGCACACGGGCAGGGGGCGGCTGTCAATGCCGAACTGGGTCGTTCGCAGGGCTATCGCATTTGATCCTCTAAGGCCGAGTTTGCGTCGAACGAAGCCGTCTCGGCGGCCCAAACTCGACCACAAGGGCCGAAAACCGAGCCTTCGACCGCGGTTGAGGACCCGGAAATTCCATATGCGATAGCCCTGGGGTCGTTCGACCGCCCTCCGTCAGGGGGGCGGCGCCGTGCGGATCCCAGCCAGGTTCGAGGGCGGCCACCTTCCATGGCCAGATCAGGCAGGAGGGGCCTGGATCGCCCGGGCGGCGGTCCGGCTTCGCAGCGGTGCCGGCGCAGATCCTTTGTGCGGCATGGGACGTGCGAAGGACGGATCGCCTTGCATCTTTGACGGTCCGATTCAGATCTCCGGCGCTGGCGCACCTTCAGTCATCGGACCGCCCCAGCACGGGAAGTGTCAGCCCTTCCAGGCAGGCGGTTCCAGGTTTGTCCAGCAGCGAAAGGTTACTATCTTATTTTATGCAACTAAAAACTTTTCCATGTCCCTTCCTGCATGGAGTGTCTGTCTTTTTCAGGAATTGTTACAGAGAAAGCTCATTTGTCGGCCTCGGTATAAAATAATAATAAGGTGGTTTTTAGCCTCTTTTCGAAACAGTTGCGAGAATGGGCCGGCATGCTGAGTTCCTACAGATCCAACCGGGAAGGCCGGCCTTTCACCCCATGGACCAGTGGGGTGCTCTGGCCTGACGGCACAGCCAGGGCCTGGTCGCCCCAGGCTTGGCGTTGGCCTCTGCTGGCCGTCATCGCCATCCTCTTCCTGCTGGACGTCAGGCCCGGGCAGCCCTGGGATGGCGACGGGGAACTCTTCAACTTCAACGCCCTGAACATCCTCCAGGGCCAGGGTTATGCCTCCACGGGCTATGTGGTGAACCCGTCGAATGCCATTCACCCCGCGGCCTACCCGCCTGGCTTGCCGCTCATCCTGGCGCCGGTCATCGGGGTTTTCGGCATCGACTACACCGCGATCAAGATGGTCCTCGCCGCCTGTTACCTGCTGACGATCGCCCTGGTCGCGGATGTCTCGGCGGCCCGACTGAACGATGGCTGGGTCCTTGGTGTCGTGGCGGCCCTAGGCCTGAATCCTTTCGTCTGGCAGTTCAAGGACGTCGTCTTTTCCGAATTCCCTTTCATGCTGTTCGCCTATGCCGGCGGCCATGCGCCTGGCCCTGCCGCGGGCGGATGCGGGGGTCTATGTCACCCTCTCGCTCGCCGTGACGTTTCCCTTCAATGTGCTGTTCGGCATCCCGCTCTACCTCTGGGCGGCGGGTGCGACGGGGTGAGGGAACGGACCATGCATGCGCGCAAGCGGATCGAGATCGTAGTGGAAGCGGTCCGCGCCGAGACGGTGACGGATCTGCTGGACCGCCTGGGCGCGCCGGGCTGGACCATCCTGCCGGTCACCGCCGGGCGTGGCCGGCAGGGGCTGCGGCGCGGCGGCGATCCGGGCGGCGTGTTCGACAATGTCCTCATCCTCTGCATCGCCTCGGCCGAGGTCGCGGGGCGTGTCGTTGCGGCGCAGCAGGAATTGCTGGGCGCCAGGCCGGCGATCGTCAGCATCTCCGAGACCGAGGTGCTGCGGGCGGAGCATTTCTGATCCCGCGCCTGGGTTGACCCTCCGCACCCCCGGATTACCCTGGCCCGGTCCAGGACAGGCGCGCGTCAGCGCGGACAACGGGGGAGGGGCGATTGCAGCAGCACCGCAGCACCGGAGATGCGTCCGGCAGGCCGGGACCGGAGCCGCTGCGCGACCCGGCCACGCTCCGGCGGCTGCTCTCGCCGCGCAGCATCGCCGTCATCGGCGTCTCGGCCGAACCCACGCGCTTCGGTGGCCGCACCGTCACCAACCTGGTGAATTTCGCCGGCCCGGTCTGGGGCGTGAACCCGAAATATGCAGGGCAGGACCTGCATGGCCGGCCCTGCGTCGCCAGCCTGGATGACATCCCGGACTCGCCAGACTGCGTGCTGATCGCCCTGCCGCGCGAGCAACTGCTGCCCGCGGTGGAGGCCTGCATCCGCAAGCGGGCGGGCGGCATCATCGCCTATGCCTCCGGCTACGGCGAGACGGGCCTGCCCGACCGCATCGCGGAGGAAGCGGCGCTGCGCGACCGCTGCCGGGAGGCGGGGCTGCCGCTGGTCGGCGTGAACTGCCTTGGCATCGTCGATCATGTGCTGAAGGCCGGCGTCACCTTCATGCCGGAATATCCGCGGCTGGTCGCGCCCGCCGGCGGCGTCGCCATCACCAGCCAGTCCGGCGCGCTCGGCTATGCGCTGATGCAGGCGGCCGAGCGCGGCTTCTCCGTCTGCCACATGACGACGGCGGGGAATGCCACCGATCTCGATGTCTGCGACCTCGCGGCCTACCAGCTCTCCATGCCGGAATGCCGTGCCGTCGCGCTGGCGGTCGAGGGGCTGCGGGACGGCCGCCGGCTGATGCTGCTGGGGGAGGCGGCGCGCAAGGCGGGCAAGCCGATCGTCGCGCTGAAGCTCGGCCGTGGCGAGGCGGGGGCGGCGGCGGCCGTCTCCCACACCGGCTCGCTCGCCGGCAGCGCGGCGGCCTGGTCCGCCGCCTTCCGCCGTGCCGGCATGGTGGAGGTGGAGGATTTCGACGCGCTGCTGGAGACCGCCGGCCTCTTCGCCAAGGCGCCGCCGCCCAAGGCGCCGGGGGTTGCCATCATCACCCCCTCGGGCGGCGCGGGCATCATGGCGGCGGACCAGGCGGAGGCGCTAGGCCTCTCCATGCCGCAGCCGCGGCCGGAGACGGAGAAGGTGCTGCGCGCCGCCATCCCGGATTTTGGCGCGCCGCGCAACCCCTGCGACCTGACGGCGCAGGTGGCGAGCAACCCGGCCAGCTACGACGCCTGCATGGAGGCGATGCTGTCCGACCCGCAATATGGCTGCGCGGTGATCCCGGTGGTCTATTCGCACCATGCGACCACGCAGCTGCGCATGGAAGCGCTGCGGCCCTATGCGGCGAAATTCGGCAAGCCGCTGCTGATCGCCTGGATCCCGGAGCAGCTGGAGGGGCCGGGCGCCTTCGCCGCCGACAGCGTACCGGAACTCGTCCTGTTCCGCTCCATGCGGCGGCTGATGAAGGCGGTGCAGCTCTGGCAGGACTATTACGCGCAGCGTGAGGACGGTGCCGTGGCGAAACCCGCCGGCCTTGCCGAGGCGCTGGCGGTGCTGCCCGCCGGCGACGCTGTCCTGACCGAGGCCGAGGCGAAGGCGCTGTTCGCCAGGGTTGGCGTGCCGGTGGTGGAGGAGCGGCGGGCGGCGACGCCGGAGGCAGCGGCGGAGGCCGCCGCCGCGCTCGGCTTCCCGGTGGTGCTGAAGCTCGACAGCCCGGACATCGCGCATAAGACCGAGGTCGGCGGCGTGAGGCTCCATCTCGGCGATGCCGCGGCGGTGCGGGCAGCCTTCGCCGAGATCATGGACTCCGCGAAGCGCCATGCGCCCACCGCCCGGCTGGAGGGCGTGCTGGTGCAGCGCATGTCCCGCAAGGGCGTGGAGCTGATCCTGGGCGGGCGGCGGGACGGGCAGTTCGGGCCCATGGTGCTGGTCGGCACCGGCGGCGTGCAGGCGGAGCTGTGGAAGGATGTCGCGCTCGACATCACCCCCGTCTCGCCGGCGCGGGCGGAGCAGATGCTGCGCAGCCTGAAGGGCTTCCCGTTGCTGGACGGCTTCCGCGGCGCGCCGAAGGCGGATGTGGCGGCGGTGGCGCAGGCGGTCTCCGCCTTCTCCGTCCTGCTGGCCGAGGCCGGCGCGCATATCCAGGAAGCCGAGGTGAATCCGCTGATCGCCGGCGACTGGGGCTGCCTCGCCGTGGACGGCCTGGTGCGGTGCGGGGCAGACTCACAGACATAAAGGAGGGTGCGGGAGGATACCTCCTCCCGCATTCCTGGGGAGGATGCGATGAAGGACGGGCTCTCATGCCGCGCCGCGGTGCTGCGGGAGGTCGGCCGCCCCATGGCGATCGAGCGCATCGCCATCGGGCCCTTGCAGCCCGGCGACGTGCTGGTGAAGGTCGAGGCGGCCTCACTCTGCCACACCGATCTGGAGGTGATCGAGGGCCAGCTCGGGCTGACGCTGCCGGCGGTGCTGGGCCATGAGACCGCCGGCCGAATCGCGGCGCTGGGGGAGGGCGTCACTTCCCTCTCGGTCGGCGATCCCGTCGTGCTTTCCTGGAATCCACATTGCAGCCATTGCTTCTACTGCGCGCGGGCGCAGCCGATCCTGTGCGAGCCCTATCGCGCGAATGGCCCCAAAGCAGTGCATTTCGATGGCCGGCCGCGGCTGCGTTGCGACGATGGCGCCACGCTGCACCAGCTCATGTATCTCGGCGGTTTCTCCGAATACGTGGTGGTGCCGGCGCAGCAGGCGGTGCGGGTGCCGCCCGGCATCCCCGCCGACCATGCCTGCCTGCTCGGCTGCGCGGTGATGACGGGCTTCGGCGCGGCGACGCATGTCGCCGGCATCGAATGGGGCGCGACGGTGATGGTGATCGGCGCCGGCGCGGTCGGCCTCGCCGCCATCCAGGGCGCGCGGCTGGCCGGGGCGGGGCGGATCATCGCGGCCGATCCCAACCCGGCGCGGCGGGCCATGGCGGCGCGCGCCGGCGCCGCCACCTTGTGTGACCCGAAGGCCGAGGATCCGGCGGCGCTGGCCAGGTCGCTCACCGCCGGCCGCGGCGCCGATGTGGTGATCGAGGCGGCGGGCGTGCCGGCGGCCTTCCGCATGAGCATGGAGGCGGTGCGGCCGGGCGGGCAGGTGGTCTGGCTCGGCAAGGTCGGCGTGCAGGAGGAGGTCGCCTTCCGCTGGGGCGCGCTGATGCAGGAGAAGCGGATCACCCGCAGCAGCTATGGCGGCGCGCGGCCGGCCGAGGATTTCCCGGCCATGGCGCAGGCCTGGCTGGACGGGAAGCTCGACCTGGACAGCCTGATTACCGCCCGCATATCGCTTGAGCAGATCAATGAGGGCTTCGCGGCGCTGAAGCACGGCGAGGCGATCCGGTCGGTGGTGGTGTTCCCATGAAGATCTATGAGGGCGGGCGCGGGCTGGCGGGCGCGCAGGTGACAGTGGATGGCGAGCCGCTGGACCCACGCTTCGACGTGAAGTGCTTCTCGCCCATGGGCTTCGAATGGACCTATGAGGGCGACGGGCCGCGCCAACTCGCCCTCGCGCTGCTCTGCGACCATCTCGGCGATCCGCGGCGCGCGCTGGAGCTCACCGAGGGCTTCATGCGCTCGGTGGTCGCGGAGCTCGACAATGCCTGGATGCTGACGAGCGAGGAGATCGAGGCGGCGCTGCCGCGCCAGGCCTGACGGACGATCGGGCCACGCAAGCGAGCCGTGTGGAGACCTTAGCGTCCACCGGACCCCGCCTGCGCGGCCCGTCACCTACCCTCCCCAAACTCGGCTCTTTTCTGCTTTCGCGAGTGATATATCTCTCGCGTCCCAAGAGTGTCCCAAGGCAATGCCGGCTGTCAATGGACGGTGGTTGCCTGAATCGAAGTGAGCCGCGATAGCTGCGCCATGCCCCAGTCCCTTTCCGCGCGCCGCCGTGCCGGCCCGCCGTCGCGCCGCCGCCGGGCCGCGCCCGATGCCGATGCGACCCTGACCGAGCAGGCCTATCGCGCCATCGAGGAAGCGATCGTCACCCTCGACCTGGCACCGGGCGAGGTGGTGAGCGAGGCGCAGCTCTCGCAGCGGCTCGGCTTCGGCCGGACCCCGGTGCGGGAGGCGCTGCAGCACCTCGCGCGGGAGCGGCTGGTGCGCATCCTGCCGCGCCGGGGGATCGTCGTCGCCGCTGTGGATGTGGGGGAGCAGCTTCGCCTGCTGGAGGTGCGGCGGGAGATCGAGCGGCTAATCGCGCGCGCCGCGGCGCGCCGCGCCGATCCGGCGCAGCGGGCGCGCTTCGGCGAGATCGCCGAGGGCATGGAGCAGGCCGCCGCCTCGGAGGACGAGACCGGCTTCCTGCGGCTGGACCGGACATTGAACCTGCTGGTGCTGGACGCGGCGCGGAACGAATTCGCCACCGCCGCCATGGCGCTGATGCACGGGCTGTCGCGGCGCTTCTGGTTCATCCACTGGCGCCGGGCCGCCGGCCTGCCGCAGGCGGCCGCGGTGCATGCAGCCCTGGCGCGCGCCATCGCCGAAGGTGCGCCGGAGCGCGCCGCCGCCGCCTCTGACGCCCTGATCGACTATATCGAAGCCTTCACGCGGGCGACGCTGGCACCGGAGCGCTAGAGCAAACGACGGCTGAATGGACCCACTCAGGCGGCCTAATTTGCTCGACTGAACAAAGACCTGAAGCGGCTGGAATGAGCCATTGCGAATGGAAGCCGTTCTGGAACAGGTCGCGGGAGGACGTGCACGACCGGAGGCATGACTCTCTCGGAAAGAGCGCCAGCGGATCACCGCAGAATGGAAACATCCGGCGGCGTGCCTCTGCTCTTCCGGGGGCATGGTCCAGGGCAAGCGCCGCCGGCACGGGCCCGGGCAGGCAGTGGAATCTCCCCCTCCCGGAATGGGGCTGGACCCTCGGGCCGGCTGTGCCGGCAATGCCGCCTTGACCCTGCTGACACGTGACTGATATATCAGCGCCACGCGACAGCAGGGAGAAGGGCGCCATGAACGGCACCGCGACGAATGCGACGGCTGCGCTGAAGCGGGAGCGCCTCTCCCGCCGGCAACAGGCCTTCCGCGCCGATTTCCGGGCGAAGATCGGCGCGCTCTATCATGGCTGGGCGCATGTCGCGCTGATCTACGCCATCGGCGGTGCCGCCATCTGGTACTGCGTGCGGCAGATCGGCTCCCCCACCTGGTACGAATGGCTGGTGGTGCCGGTGGCCTTCCTTGTCGCCAACATCTTCGAATGGTGGATCCACAAGTACGTCATGCACCGCCCTCTCAAGGGGCTGATGGGCATCTACAAGCGGCACACCCTGGCGCACCACCAGTTCTTCACGGAAAACGAGTACACCATCGACAACGCGCGCGACTTCCGCATCGTGTTCTTCCCGCCCTATGCGCTGATCACCTTCCTCGCGATGTCGCTAGTGCCGGCCTGGCTGCTGAACATGGCGGGCTTCCCGGATGCCGGCTGGCTGCTGCTAATCACCAATACCGCGCTCTATCTGAACTACGAGTTCTTCCACTTCTGCTGCCATGTAAAGGATGACCGGATCGTCCGGCACATCCCCTTCATCAACACCATCCGCCGCCACCATGCCGCGCACCACAACACGGCGATCATGATGGAGCGGAACTTCAACCTGACCTATCCGATCGCCGATTGGCTGTTCGGCACCAGCGACCTGAAGCGCGGGCTGCTCGGCCATCTGCTGAATGGCTATGACTCCCGCTTCCTGCGCCGCGACCTCAAGCGCGTGCGCAACACCCTCGATGATCCCCAGGCCGGTGCGCCGAAGGCGCGCGGGCCAGTCATGGCGGCGGAGTAGCACCCATGGCCGCGCTCACGCCGCTGGATGGCGGCGGCATCAAGACTTCCCGCGCTTCGCTTTTCGGCGGCATCGCGGTGGCGATCGGCGTCTTCGTGCTGTGGGTCGTGCTCGCGCGCGACCTCGGCGCGGCAGGAGTCGCCTCCCTGGCCATGGGCGCGGTGGTCAGCGGGTTGATCGGCCTGTGGATCTGGCGCGCCGATCTGTAACCTCAGGGGCGGGTTGCAGGCCTGGTCTGCAACCCTTCGCTTTCATCCTGCGGATGTGCTGCACCAGCTCTTCTTGAACCTCGTGCAATCACAGGATTGCAACCACCCTGTCCTGCTTCCGTTCCCTAAGCAAAGAGAAGGCAACAGGGGAGGCGGCTGGTGGACGAGGATGCAGGGCTGCACCCCAGGGGCGCCTGGCGGGAATTGCCGGCGCAGGGTCTCGTGCAAGGCTCGGTCGGCCTGTTGCGGGCGCTGCCCGAAGGCTGGGTGATGCTCGGCCGGTGCCGCATCGGTGCGGCGGGGCCGGCGAGCTACCCCACCGGCTGCTACACCCTGGCGCATCCGACGACCGGAATTGCCCTGGTGGATGTGGCGCCGGACATCACGCCGAATGCCGAGGCGAGGCTGCGGCGCGCACTGGGCGCCGCGAATTTCTGGCCGGCCTTCCCGGGCTATCTCCCGGTCTGGCACGGCCGGGTCGAACTGGCCGCCTGGCGATCGCTGCCGGGGATCATGGCCGAGGGCTTCTCCGAACTGCCGCCATTGACGGTGCCGGGCAAGGGCGCCTGGATCGCCGCCGCGCGCTCGGCGCTGGCCGAGGACGCGGCCTGGGAGGTGCCGGGTGCCACCCCGCGCGGAACAAGGCCACCGGTGCCGGTGACCGTGCTGCCGGATGAGGAGGAGGACGAGGAGGCTCCGCCGCCCCGCCGGTCCTGGCGTGGGCGCCTCGGCCTGGTGCTCGGTTTCGCCGCAACCTTCGCGCTGGGCCTGGCGAGTGGCGTGGCGCTGCTTCCGGGAGAGGCACCGCCGCCCGGGACCGCGTCGGCCGGCCTGGCCACCATGCCGGCCCCGCTGCCGGTCGCCATGCCCACAACCACGCCCTCGCTGCCCCGCGAGGCGGTTCGGCCGGCACCCGAACGGGCGATCGCCACGGAGCCGGGCATGTCGCCGCCCAAGCCTCTGCCCCAGCCGGTCATCGAGGCGGTGGTGCCGCCGCCAGCCGCCGCCCCGGCCATGGCAGAGGCGCAGGATGCCACCGGTGCCGACCCGACCGAGCCGGTCGAAGCCGTCCAGGACGAGTTGCCTTTGCCGCCCGACGCGCCGAAGGCGCCTGTACAGAGAGCAAGCCAGCCGCGTGAGCGCATCGACCGGGCTTGCAGCCAGGCGCTGTACCGCTACCAGCAGGGGCTGCCGCTGACGGCGACCGAGACGGCCTATCTGCGGGACGGCTGCGCGACCCGGCGGTGAGGCCGGCGGCGGGCGCCGCCTGCCGCCAGATGGCCGATCCCGGCCCTCCGCGCAGCGGCCGCCACAGCGGATGGGCGTTCATGTCAACGCCCATCCGCTGGTGCTCTTTGTTTTCCGGGCAGAGTCGCGCTCCTGGGCGTTCACGCCCGTCCGTGATCTGCTCTAGGCGAAGGCCGCCGAGGTGACGAACTGCACCCCCGCCGCCGTCAGCCGGCGCTTCGCCGCATCGATGGTGGTGCCGCCCTCCGCTGGCAGGCCGATGCCGCGGCAGGCATCCTCGATGACGAAGACGGCGTAGCCGAGCTTCACCGCATCCTCCGCCGACCAGGCGACGCAGTAGTCAGTGGCGAGCCCGGCCAGGAACAGCCGTTTCATCCCGCGCGCCTGCAGCCAGCCATGCAGGCCCGTCGTCGTCCTCCGGTCGTTCTCGAAGAAGGCGGAGTAGCTGTCGATCTCGCGGTGGAACCCCTTGCGGACGACCAACTCGATCCGCGGCTGCGCCAGGTCCTTGTGGAGTTGCGCATTGGGGCTGTCCTGGAGGCCATGGTCCGGCCAGAGCGTCTGCGGGCCGTAGGGCATCTGGATCGTCTCGAAGGGCTGCTTTCCGGGATGTGAGGAGGCGAAGGAGGAGTGCCCGGCCGGGTGCCAGTCCTGCGTCGCGAAGGCATGCAGGAAGGGGCCGGCGAGCAACCGGTTGATCACCGGCACCACCGCATCGCCATCCCGCACCGGCAACTCGCCGCCAGGCATGAAGGTGGGCTGGACATCGACGATGCCGAGAATGTCGGTGGCGGGATCGGGGGTGATGCCGGCCATGGTCGGGCTCCGGTTCTGCGCATGGGCCTGGGAGAGGAGAGGGGCGGCGGCGAGGACGGCAAGCGCCTCGCGGCGGGGCAGGGGATGCGGCACGGGCGGGCTCCTGCGACGAGCCGGCCTAGGCTACAGCGGATCCTGTTCCTGTCTGAACGCCAATCCGCTGCGGGTCCTTGCGTCCCGGGCAGAGGCACGCCTCCGGCCGTGCATGGCCTCCCGCGATCCGCTCTGGCGTGGATCGCATCCGGGCCTGAACGCCCATCCACCGCGCCTCCTCGCATGTCGCGCAGCGGCACGCGCCCGTGCATCGGCCCTCCGCGGCCCGCCCGTTCCAGCCAATGCCACGCACCCGTCTTGCGCACCCGGCCGCGCGGCGCGAGGCTCGTTGCCGCTCGCAGGGGGAACGCATGACCGCAACCGATTGGCGCAGCCGCGCCGGCACCGTCTTCGCGCCGGAGAAGCGCCCCGCCACCGGCAGCCGCGGCATGGTGGTCACCAACCATCCGCTCGCCTCCGCCGCCGGGGCGGAGATGCTGGCCGAGGGCGGCAATGCTGTGGATGCCGGCATCGCCGCGCTCTTCGCCCTCACGGTGGTCGAGCCGATGATGGTCGGCCTGCTCGGCGGCGGCATGGCGCATCTCCGCCTGCCGGACGGCACGCATACCGTGCTGGACGGGCTTTCGACCGTGCCCGCCGCGGGGCGGCCGGACATGTTCACCCCCGGTCAGCCAGGACTGGCCGGCGGCGCTGGAGACGGTGGGGCAGGAGAATGCGGTCGGGCCGAAATCCGTCGCGGTGCCGGGCAACCTGCTGGCCTGGTGCGAGGCGCTGCGGCGCCATGGCCGCCTCTCCCTCGCGGATGTCATGGCGCCGGCCATCCGCCTCGCCCGGCGCGGCTTCGCCGTCACCCCCTACCTCGCCGAATGCATGGCGGAGGCCGCGCCGGACCTGTCGCGTGACCCCGCCATCGCGGCGGTGCTGCTGCCGGGCGGCACGCCGCTCCGCGCCGGGGAGCGGCTGGTGATCCCGGGACAGGCCGAGACACTGGCCACCATCGCGCGGGACGGCCCGGGCGCGCTGCATGGCGGCACGCTCGGCGCCGCGGTCGCGGCCGACATCGCCCGCCGCGGCGGGCTGCTGAGCGAGGCCGATCTGCGCGACGTCCGGCTGATCGAGCGCGCCCCGGTGCGCGGGACCTACCGGGGCGTCGAGGTGGTCGGGCCCAGGGCTATCGCATATGGAATTTCCGGGTCCTCAACCGCGGTCGAAGGCTCGGTTTTCGG
>JAESGY010000359.1_pt1 | contig 23264 bp, 19 predicted proteins | sample 9269841 | NCBI WGS metagenome assembly JAESGY01 (sample SAMN17022865, study PRJNA683097) | algae metagenome | isolation source: Spirirestis rafaelensis WJT71-NPBG6 and co-occurring heterotrophs from... | place: USA: Pinto Wells, Joshua Tree National Park, Colorado Desert, CA | collected 2006-08-15
CTACCTTCTCCCAAACCGCGTCGCCCACTACGAACCGAGACCTCTCCAGCATCGCCCCAACCCCGCCAAAGCGGAGCTTGAATCACAGCCGGTCTGCCGCGTGAATCCCCAATGTCAACGGACCCTACAGCATGCGTCATCCCCCTTCGGCCTTGGGAGCCCTGAGGCGCTCGAAGCGGTAGGTGTAATCAACGATCGCCCGCCCGACCGGGTCCCAACAATGCCCCGCAACCAAACAATTTAGGAGCAAAGGGCTGGGCGACAGCTTTTCTTGTTGAGACTGAGAGTTATTCGCAATATCGTCGACCCATCGCTTCATCGGCCGGAGGCTACATGAGCATCTTTCGTGCGCATGACGACGGTGATGTGGAACAGAGAAAGGCGATCGCGGAGGACTTCGCCGTCAGTGCGGTCCGGCGGCCTTTTCAGTGCTCCGGAAGCTGCCCACAGGCTCCGCAAGATGGCGCGGTGCTCGCCCCTGATCTGCATGCGGCTGGCGCGTTGCTGCGGCACGCGCATGAGATGATGCTTCGATTGCAGGGCTCGGGTTTGCTTGTTGCTCCGCCAGGCACGGTCACATTGACACGCCACGAACGCCGCCTACTTCGGGCGACGGCTGCTGCTCAGACGAACGACAGTTGGCTTATGGATAACTACCTTTTCAAGCTGGCGCCCAGCCGACAGGTCAGGCCGACTCTTGCCTACGCTGTCACCACTCTTGCAGCCAGTCTCGCCGCCATGGAGCACTGGCTCCCAGCTTTTTCTTTCCCGACCGATGTCCGGCCCATCGCTCGGCCGTATGGCCACGATCTGGATGCCCGGAGCGTTCCTTGGCTACAAACATGAGCATGTCGGACCACCCTCTAGTCGAGATCCGGATGAGCAGAGGGACGGCGTTGACCGGCTTCCATTGGGTGGTCCGTGGCGAATGTTAGTTCAGCGTCGAGTTGGTCCTGCCTCTCATCTCTGGTCTGGAGAATATGCAACATTTCGGATGTGGTGGGCCTGCTCGGCGAACACCTGCAGGGTTAAGTTCCGCAATGACCCATGCGGCCGTTCCTGATCGTACTCCAGCCTCCAAGATCCAGCCTGTCCCGAGCATCGGCCAGATGCCGGGCGATGCACATGCCGCGGATATCGGCTCCGGGTGTGCCGGTCGCAATCGGCAGTCCGAAGGAACCCGCATCCAACCCCCCCCCGGCGGCAGGCAAGCCGGGAGGGTGGCGGAGCAGCGCCCTTCGCCATCAGGTCTCCGCCCAGCGACGCAGCAGGTTGGCGTGGCTCTTGGCGATCAGGTCGAAGGCCGGGCCCTTGCCCTCGCGTTCGAACACCGTCCGGCGCGCGGCATCCAGATCAAACAGGATCTCCCGCGCCGCCGGGTCGCGCACCAGGCTCTGCGCCCAGGTCACGGCCACCAGCCGCTCCCCGGCGGTGACCGGGGAGACGCGGTGCAGCGTCGTGGCCGGGTAGGCGATGGCATCACCCGCCGCCGGGCGCCATTCAAGTTCGCCGCCCGGCATGTCGAGCACCAGCGCGCCGCCCTCGTAGCGCTCGGGGGGCGAGAGGAAGAGCGTCACCGCGACATCGGTCCGCAGCGGCCCGGCCGGATCATCCATGCCCATCAGCGCGTCATCCACATGCGGGCCGTAGGCCCGGCCGGCGCCGTAGCGCGCGAACAGCACCGGCCGCAGCCGCCGCGGCAGCACCGCGGCGCGGAAGACCGGATGCGCCAGCAGCGCCGCCGCGACCTGCCCGGCCGCCTCCCGCGCCGCGGCGTCGCCGGATGCCGCCTGCTCATTGTCCTTCACCAGGCGGGCATGCCAGCCCGCGGTGCGGCCGCCCTCCTCGAACCGGGCGCGGTCCAGCAGGGCGCGCAGCCGGGCCAGCGCCGCCTCGTCCAGGATCTGGGCGATACAGGTGATCATGGCGGCCCGCCTCAGTCGCCCTGGCCGAGGCGCAGCTTCAGGCGGCTTGCCTGGGTCAGCAACTCGCCCGGCGGCACCGGCGCGGCGCCCGCGGCCCGGGTGGGGGAGGGATAGGCGCGTGCGAGGGAGTCGAGGGCGGCATCGATCGCGGCCGCGTCCTCCGGGCGCGCCGGCCGGGCGCGCCCGGCCCGCCAGCGTGCCGCCTGCAGCAGGCCATAGCCGTCGAGATAGGGCTCGAGCGCCGCGGGATCGCGGGCCGCGGCGAGGTGCTGCTGCGCAGCACGGTCCACCATCTCGGCAATGACGGCGGCCTGCACGCCCGGGGTTACGCCGCGGCCAGGCGCCCGCGCCTCGGCTCGGCGCAGCGCATCGAGGACCGTGGCGGCGGCGGCCGCGACCTCCGGCTGCGGGGCACGGTCCAGCGCGAGGCCCGAGGCGCGCTCCATCGCCTCGCCGAAGGGAGTGACGCCGAGGGCGGCGAAGACCGGCTCCATCTCGGCATAAACCTCGGCAATGGCATGGGCGAACATCTCGGCTGCCGCCGGTGCCTCCCCCGCCGCATAGGCGTCGCGTCCAGCCAGCACATGCGCCGCCATGACGTCAATCGCGGTGAGATAGGCGACCGGATCGGCTGCGGCGCGGCCGGCCTCGACCCCGCCCTCGCCGCCTTCACCCCCTTCGCCACCCTGCAGGCCGGGTGGCGGCGCGGCGGGGGCGGCGTGGGTCTGGGCGGCAGCGTCGTCGCTCGCGCCCTGCAGCAGCACGGAGACGCCGAGGCCGAGCCAGAGCCGGGGGCGGAGGGTGGGCATGGTGGCAGCAATCCTTTTCGGGCGCCGGGGACGGCGAAGGGGCCATCAGAATAGGTGCGACTGCGAGTCACTCGCAAATTTGTGCTTGTCTAGCGACTCAAGAGATGCAGTTGCGACGCATTCTCACTTGCACTAACAAGGAGCACCCCTCCAACGGGAGAGAGACCATGGGCCGTATCATGCCTTTCGCGCCAAGGATCCTGCGCGGCTACCCCGCCACCACAGACGCCCTGGACGAGCCCGAGCTCTTGCTCCTCCTCGGCCTGCGATGCTGGGTGTCGGATCTGCGCGCGGCGGTGGACCCGCTTCCCCGCCTTCACGAGGCGATGGCCGCAGTTGGCGCACCCGACGCCGCCGCCTCTCTCGACATGCTCATGCGCGTCGTCGCGCGCACCGCGCGCCGCCCACTCGGGATCGGCTGCCCGCACTGCCCGCGTCTCGCGCCCGACGAGCAGCGCCTGCTGCATGCCGCCCGCCTGGCGCAGGGCCGGGAGGCCTGGCTAGCCGAGGAGGCGTTGCGCACCGGCCTGCTCTCCGATGTTGGCGCAGAGTTCGCACTCGGGCCGCTGCAAGGGCTCGGTGAGCTCCTCGCAGCGGCCGGTTTCCGGCTCTGGCCCCGTTCCCTGCTCGAACTCCCGGAATCGGCAGCCGAGGGCGTGATGCCCTGGATGCCCTTCCCGGTATGTCTGCACTGAGCGGGGAGGATGACCATGCTGCGACACCACTCCCTCGGCGTCTCCGTGCTGGTGGCGCTCATGGCTGCCGGACGCGCCGCACCCGCGCCACGGCTGAATGAGGGCGCATCCGCCCTGGCCGGCGCGGGGCAGGGCGGCCCCTTCCATGTGCCGCGGGCCCCTGGAACCCTGCACCAGTGCGCTGCCGATCGCTCGGCCCAGGACGACGATCCTGTCGGGACGCGACGCCCGTTGTTTGCGCCATAAGCTGCGGCAACCGGAGGGCAAAGGTTACCAGCAGCCAGGGGCTGCCGCGCCCAGGAACCATGTGCCGGCGCGCCTCTCCACGGCGCGCGGCGCGACATTACATGTCTGACGGATAACCTGCGCCTCGGGACGATCCGGACATGCTCTCCCTGTCCCTGAAATTCTGCCTTCTCGCCTGTGGCACCCTCCTCATGCTCGGCGGCTGCGCCGTGCCGACCACGGCGGCCTTTGACGCCCGCATGTCAGGCCTCATTGGCCGTCCGGAAGCGGACGTCGTCGCGGCTCTCGGCGTGCCCGTACGCACCCATGAGGCTGGCGGTCAGCGCTTCCTGCAGTACGAGAGCCGCCGGCTGGTGACCTATCCCGGATCCTATCCCTTCGGTCCTTACCGCTACGGCTACTACGGCGGCTTCGGCGGTTTCCCGCCGAGCGTGGAGACTCGTGAATGCGATCTGACCTTCGCGCTTCGGAACGGCCGCGTTGAGGGCTTCACCCGTCGTGGCAACGACTGTCGGACCGTGCCACCGAGTGTCGGTTAGGCTGCACGATGCACGCGCCAGGTGCGCGCGCCCGCTTGATCCTGTATCCGCACCGGCGGCGGATCGGTAAGCGAGCGGTGCCGCGCGGCATGTCCGGATGGACGGCCTTCACCAGGCGTAGCTCAGGCTTCCCAGCACCAATCGCCCCGTGCCGTAGAAGCAGGCCGATAGGGTGTCGCAGCTTGCGACATGGCGCTCGTCGCCCAGGTTGCTGGCCGTCACGATGGCACGCATCCCCTGCAGGGACGGGCTCAGCCGTTCCAGGTCGAACCGCACCGAGGCATCGAACAGGGTGACAGAGGGGACCAGCGCGAGGTTTGCATTCCCTACCGGCGTGTTGCCGATGTAGCGGACGCCCGCGCCCAGCCCTAGCCCGCGAAGCGGTCCCGTGCGGAAGCCGTAGTCGCCATAGAGGCTGGCCATATGGGCCGGGATGCCGTTCGGCCGGTTGCCGACGGTGCCGTCATTCGCCCGGGTGATCTCGGCGTCCAGGTAGGTATAGGCGCCGATGACGCGCATTTCGGGCGTGATCTCGGCCACCGCTTCCAGCTCGACCCCCCGCACCTCCACCTCGCCGGTCTGCACCTGGAAGACGCGGTTGGTCGGATCGGGCGTCAGCCCGTTGCGCTGGGTGATCTGGAAGGCCGCCACCTGCAGGAAGCTGTTGCCGCCGGGCGGTTGGAACTTCAGGCCGACCTCCACCTGCTCACCCTCGACGGGGCGGAACGGCGCCCCGCTGGCGGTGGTCCCGAGCTGCGGCAGGAAGGAGGTGCTGTAGCTGGCGAAGGGCGCAAGGCCGTTCGGCGCGAGATAGACCAGGCCGACGCGCCCGGTGAAGGCGCGATCGTCCGCCGTCGTCGTCGTGCCACGAAGCCGGCTCTCGGTTTCCGTCGTCGCCCAGTCGTGGCGGCCACCCAGCGTCAGCACCCAGTTGCCGGCACGGATCTGGTCCTGGAGATAGACCCCGAGCTGGTCGCGTGTCTGCAAGTCGTTCGAGAGCGGCGCCAGGTTGCGGACGACCCGCCCGTAGACCGGCGTGTAGAGGTCGAGCGGCGTGCCGGTCGCACCATTCTGGATGTTGTCGAAGGTTGCGCGTGAGTAGTCGAGCCCTGCCAGCAGCGTGTGCTGCAAGGGACCGGTCGCGACGCGCGACTGCAGGTGCGTGTCCACCTGGAAGGCGCTCGATTCCCGGCGGCTCTCGTAGCTGAAGCGGTTCAGTGTCCGCCCGTCAGGCTGCAGGCCGAGGCCGTAGGTTTGGCGCCAATCGCCGTCCACATGGCCGTAGCGGAGGTTCTGCCGCACCGTGAAGGTGTCGTTGAAGCGGTGCTCGAACTCGTAGCCGACGCCATACTGGCGGCGGATGAAGCTGTCGAAGCCGGGCTCCCCGGTGAAGCGGGAGCGGGGGATGCGGCCGAAGGCCGAAGGTACGACGGTGCCGCTGTAGGGCAGGAACTCGCTGCCCCGCGTCTCGTCATACTGGTAGTAGGAGAGCAGCGTCAGCCGCGTGTCGCTGGTGGGCCGCCAGGTGAGGGCGGGGGCGATAAAGGCGCGGTTGTCGGGCGTGTAATCCACCTGCGTGTTGGAATCCCGCAGCAACCCACTCAGGCTGTAGGACCAAGTGCCGTCCTGGGTCAGTGGCCCGCTGGTGGCGAAGGCGCCCTGCAGCCGGGCGTGGGAGCCGGCAGTGAGGCGCACCTCGCCCTATGGCGTATCGGTCGGTCGGCGGGAGACCATGTTCACCACGCCGCCCGGCGCATTCTGCTCGAACAGGACCGAGGAAGGGCCGCGCAGCACCTCGATGCGCTCCAGCCCCCAGGCTTCGGGCCGGCCCGTCAGGGCGCCGACATCGAAGCGCAGGCCGTCGAGGAATATGCCGGTCGTATCGGCGCGGAAGCCACGCAGGTAGAACCAGTCATAGCGGGCGTTCTCGCCATAGGCGTCGTAGCGGATGCCAGGGGTGTAGCGCACCGCCTCGCTCAGGCTCTGCACCTGGCGCAGGTCCATCTGGTCGCGGGTGATCACCGAGATGGCCTGAGGCGTCTCGATCAGCGGCGTGTCGGTCTTGGTGCCGGTTCTCGCCTCCCGCGCGACGAGGCCACGCTCCGGGCCCGGGGCCAACACCCTCAACCTCCAGCAGCGGCACCAATAACTCGGCCGTACCGACGGCAAAGAAGTCGCCCGGCCGGCAGATGGTGGCGAGCAGTGCGGCGAGGTCGGTGGGGATCGTCGTCATACGGCTGGTCAGGTGAAATGCTGCTGCAATAGGCCAGGCCCGGGAAACGGCCTGCCCGGCCACAGCGGAGATCAGCCTCGGCTCTCGCCGCCTGGCATGCAAGGCTACGAGCAGGATGATCGGTTAGCGGCGGGTAAAGAGCGCCCGGAACAGCCGCTCCGCCTCTCGTCGCCCCTCCTCCGTGAACACCACCGACTTGGCCTTGCCCACCGGGTCCGAGATCATGCCCTTGCGGTGCAGGCGATCCATCACGTCCCAGTCAAAGCCTTTCCAGGTGCGCCAGCCATCGTGCCGCCCGAGCCAGAGCAGGGCCAGCACAGCGTCGTCGATGCGGTCGGGGTCGATGTCCTGGTCCATGCGGCAGGCCTCCCCAGAGTCGTGCGGCACATTCTATTCTGCTGTCGCAGCCGATCCCGGATGGCAGGTGGCACAGACATGGTGAGGCTTCCAGAGCCGATCCTCGCGGCATGCTGGTTTAGGCCCGCAGCCCCCCATAAGCTGGCACGCGGATGAGGCCAAAGGGAGGGATGGGTGACGATCGATATCGACCGGCTGACCGAGGCGGAGCTCATTGATCTCAACCACAGGGTCGTCGAGCGGCTCCGCTTTCTGCAGCAGATGCGGGCGCACAAGCAGATGCTGGAGTTCAGGATTGGTGACCGGGTGGCCTTCCAGGCGGACAGCCGTGGCACCGTGGAAGGCATGCTGACGCGCTACAACCGGAGGTCGGTCACGGTGATCACCGATGATGGGCACCACTGGAACGTAGCGCCGGGTCTCCTGACCAGGGCTGCCGCTCCCACCGCAGCGAAGCCCCAGACCCGTCCGAACTTGGTCCGCCTAAAGTAGTCCCGCGCGTTCCTGGTCCGTTGCGCACCTGCCTCGGACGAGGAATGTCCCCCATCGCAGAGCCGTGACCGAGACGGAGCCGTCGCTCATGGTGACCTCGGAAGGGTGGGCTCGGTCCTGGGGACCTGCCATCCCGTCCGGATGATCTCCGCAGCATCCTCCGGACTGGGTGCCCTCAGTCCAGCAGCTATACCCTCATGCAGCCCACGCGCAGCGCGCCGCACTGCCTCATCCGGGTGTTCCATCAGGTGATCGCGGAGGACTTGCCGGGTTGCGCGGAGCACACCCGCAACGAGTTCGGAGGACCGACGCAAGCGGTCTTCCTTAGCAGCGACCTGCTCTGCACGCATCGCGAGGAGGTTCTCGCGCTCGGCTAGGGCAGCCTCTCGCGCGGTGAGCTTGTCGGCAGCTCTGCCGAGGAGCACTCGCTGGCGCTCCACTTCAGTCAGCAGTCGCTCTGCATTGGCCTGCGCCGCATCGGCGGTCCCACATCGTCGGTCGGCCTCAGCGAGTGCTGCCTCCGCCCGGCGGAGCCCCTCTGCCATAGCTCCTAACGCCCGCTGTTCGGCATGCCAGCCGGCGCGCGTGAGGCGCCGCCGGCGAGGCCCAATCCGCGCCAGGCTGCAATCGCAGACAGCCGAAACGCTTCGGTAAACCTCGTCCTGCCATGCTCGCATTGCCGCGCAGTAAGCGCGCGTCTGGCCCCTCCTGTCCTCGCCCCGGGCCCGAGCTTCGGCTTGCGCCCGGCGCCCGTCATGCAGCAGGTCAGCGCGGCATTGCAGGTCATCCCGAGCAACCGCGACCACGTGAATATGCGTATGTGACTCGTCTCGGTGCAACCAAGCTCCGAGGACCTCGCCGCCGCGCGCCTCGACCGCTACCACCCGGCTCGCGGTGATCCGCCGCAGCCAGTCCTGGACCTCCGGGCGGTCCACCTCCGAAGGCGGCCTGGGGAGCGAGTGCACCTCGGTGTAGAGGGTCCGGGTATCAGCACGGATGCGGCGGCCTGCTGCCGTGCGTGCCTCGGCAGCGAGCCGGTCATGTTCCGCCTCCGCCTGCGCGGGTGACATGCCGTACAGTACCACTGGGCATGATGGCATCCGCACGTGCTCGCAGTGCCCCGGCTCCCGGGCGAGCTCGGCGAAGATCTGGCGCGTCGTACGCGCACCGCGGCCGCCGAGGCGGGAGATCCGGCGGGCGTATGTCTCGGTGTGTGCGAACTGGTATCCCATGGGCGCATGGTCGCATCGCTGGCGGAAACCATAGCGACCGACTAGCAGCCTGTCGGAGTTAGAGTGAAAACAGGCTTATTGCGCAAGATAATTTCAAAATTCCTGTCGAGAATATAATTTAATTCTATGCGCAATGCGGTCAACAGTCTACAAATTGCGCAAAAAGGCTAAGTCCAACAGGCTGCTAGCAAATGTAAATGCGAGGAACATCTACAGCGAAAAACGGTTGAAGCGATGAACAGCCATCTGGTTCTCGCCTACTCATGACCAAACCCGACGACCAAGAAGTGGAGCACACCCCCGAGGCGCGGCAGGGCCAAACTGGCACTAGCACCGACCACCGCATCGCTGAACTTGAGACGGAGAACATGGTGCTGCGCCGGGCGCTGGCGCGTACGGGTATCGAAGCCGAGAGCATCATTAGCCAGCACGAGAGCCAACACGCGCCGAAAAGGTCCGGCCGCGCAACCGAGATAACGGAGGCGCGCGCGTTGGCGGCCGAGGCGCCGCACGGGCGGGGGATGGGTTCCGCCCGAGCCATCGCTACCAGTTCGGAGGCGACCAATGAGGCCCTACGCCGGGCCAATGCCGCCCTTTCCGAGAGCCGTGCCGCTCTACGTGAGCGCGAGGAGTGGCTGCATCTCATCCTCGACAGCGCCGCCGACTACGCCATTTTCAGCACCGACCTTGAGCGGCGGGTTGTCTCTTGGAATGCGGGTGCGGAGCGGCTGCTGGGCTGGGCCGAGGAAGAGATTATCGGGCGCACCGCGGACGCGATCTTCACGCCCGAGGACCGTGCCGCCGGAGTACCGGAACGCGAGGCCATGAAGGCCCTCGCGGAGGGGCGAGCCGAAAACGAGCGCTGGCACCTGCGCCGGGACGGCACGCGCTTCTGGGCCAGCGGGCTGGCGATGCCGCTGCGCGATCCAGGGGACGGCCCAGGTGCACCTCCTCGCGGGCTTTTAGCGGTCATGCGGGATCAGACCGAGCGGCGGCTGGCCGAGGAGCGGCGAGCGCTGCTGGCCAATGAGTTGAACCACCGTGTGAAGAACACGCTCGTGGTCGTGCAGTCTCTCACGCGCCTCGCCGCACGCGGCGCCCCTCCTGATCTTTCAGCCTTCGCCGCAGCCTTCCAGAGGCGCATCCTCGCCCTGGCGCGGGCGCACGATCTGCTCACGCGGGAGGACTGGACCGGGGCGCCTCTCGACGGTGTGGTGCGGGCGGGGCTCGCACCGTTGATGGTGGACGGCGATCGGGTGGACCTGTCCGCCTGCGTAGTGCCGGACGTGTTCCTGCCAGCCGGTGCCGCGCTCACCCTGGCAATGGCTATCCACGAACTTGCCACCAATGCCCTCCGGCACGGTGCCCTGTCCGTGCCGTTCGGACATGTCCGGGTGGCATACATCACCCCTGGTGGCGATAGGGACGAAGGATCGCGAAACACGGTGGAGTGGGTGGAGCGCGGTGGACCGCCAATTGCGGGTCCGCCTGTGCGGCGGGGCTTTGGCCTGCGGCTGCTAGAGCGGGGGCTGCGGATGCAGGCCGGAATGGGAGCAGACATCCGCTTCGAGCCGGAGGGCCTGCGCTGTACCCTCCGCCTGCCAGCACCTCACCTCGCCGGCCCGAACCGCCGGGCTGGCAACGCCTGACTACCGGAACCACCGCTCCTCGACACGCAGCGCCACTTCGCCGCTGCCTCGCTCCACGTCCCGCACGCTGGCGTTGGTCAGCCTGCGGCAGGGAGGGTGACGGTGACCTTGGCGCCCGACCCGCTGCTATTCGCCCCGAAGCTCAGCCGCCCGCGGAGTTGCCCGACCAAGGAAGAGATCACCCGCATGCCAAGGCCGCTGGTCGCTTCGGGATCGTACCCCTTAGGTAGCCCCATGCCCTCGTCCGAGACCGACAGCGCGTATTCGCCCGGGGAGGCGTGGTCGAGCGAGACCTTGATGCGGCCCGCGCCGTGCTTGGCCGCATTGGCCACGAGTTCGGCCACGATCAGCCCGAGGGGAACGATCTTGGCCGTCGGGAGGGCAGCATCAACAACCTCGATGCTGATCGCCCCCTGATCGGGCCGCAGCGTGCCGGAGAGGTCATCGCACAGCCGCCGGAGGTAACCACCAAGGTGGATGGTGCCTTCGTCATCGCCGACATAGAGGTGCTGGTGCACCCGCGCCACCGCCGCAACCCGGCTGGCGGCCAGGGCCAACTGCGCAGCGGCTTCCGTGTCGCCGAGAGCATGCCCTTGCAGCCGCAGCAGGCTGGACGTGAGTTGCAGGCTGTTCATGACCCGATGGTCGATCTCTTTCGCCATCAGTTCAGCCCGCCGCAGGGCAGCGTCCTTCTCAGCGACAGCCTGCAACAGGTCAGCGACCGTGCGCCGGGCCGACAGGCGTAGTTCCATCTGGTCCATGACCAGGGCGGCGAGGTGCTTGAGATGGGCGATCTGCCGCTCGGTCACCGGCCGCGGCTCGCGGTCGATCACGCAGAGCGTGCCGAGGTTGAAGCCGTCCTGCGTCCGCAGCGGCGCACCGACATAGAAGCGCAGGCCGAACTCGCCCGCGACCAGCGGGTTGGCGAGCGCGCGCGGGTCGGCCCGGGCGTCGGTCAGCACCCAGGGCTCGACTTGCAAGATGGCGGAGGCGCACAGGCCCGGATCGCGCCCGATCTGCTGCACGGCCAGCCCGTGGTGCGACTTGAACCAGATGCGGTCGTGATCGACGAGGCTGACGATCGAGATCGGCACCGAGAACAGATCGGCCGCGAGAGCGGTGATGCGATCGAAGGCGCCGTCCGGGGGCGTGTCGAGGATGTCGTAGCGGCGCAGCGCTTCGAGGCGGTTGGCCTCCGCATCCAGGCTCACCAGTGGTCCCTGCACGATGGTTGCCATGCAGCAGCATAGCCTCATCCGCGCGGGCGCAACAGGCATAACGGGACGGGTGGCCCAAGGCTTGACGAGATCGGCAGCCAGTCCATACCGATTACCCCGCCTCGATGCGGCCGTTGTCGGATGGCCAGGAGGTTAGACTGCCGCGTGCGCCACCTGCCGTCGGTTTGCAACGGCACTGCCTTCCCGCGCCGCTCAAGCGCCTCCGCGCCGAGATGGTGGCCAGGGGGGCGTTGACCGTCCCGACGATCAGGCAGTTGGCGCGGATGCTCGGCGGCGTATGCGGTCGTGACCGACAGAGTGAAGCCTTGCAGCCCGGCCTTGGCCGTCGTGTGGGGCACCGCGCCGGACGAGCCCGAGAGCCCGAGCACCCCGGCGAGCGAGGAGACGTTGACGATCGCGCCGCGGCCTGCGTCCGTAAGATGCTGGCGCAGCAGCATTCGACGGCCTCGCGGCCGTGTGACCAACCTGTGCCCCAGTATGCGGACGGGGTATCCGCCACCTCGTGGACCTCAGGAGTGCTGTCCGGGCTTCTAACTCCCGGTGTGTTGAGGCGGCGGAGATGTTGACCCGCTGTCGCCGATTGTGATTGGCGCAACCTGCCCCTCCACGGCCGAGGAGTCACGCCTCCGATGCCCCGCAATCCCTTGGCCGCAAGCGATCAGACCTACCGCCTGCTCGTCGAGGCGGTGGTGGACTACGCCATCTTCCTGCTCGACCCCGAGGGGCGGGTCCGCAGTTGGAACCCCGGCGCGCAGCGCCTCAAGGGCTACACCCCTGAGGAGATTGTCGGGCGACCGTTCTCGACCTTCTTCACTGAGGAGGACCGCCGCCTCGGCAGGCCGGAGGCGATCCTCGAAGCCGCCCGGCGGGACGGGCGCGCCGAAAGCGAGGGCTGGCGGGTGCGCAAGGACGGCACCTGCTTCTGGGCGCTCGCGGTGCTCGACGCCGTGCGCGACCACGACGGACGGGTGATCGGCTTTGCCAAGGTGACCCGCGACATCACCGAGCGCCGGGCGGCGCAGCAGGCCCTCGTGGAGAGCGAGCGGCGCTTCCGCCTACTGGTGCAGGGGGTCATCGACTACGCCATCTTTATGCTCGACCCCAGTGGCCGGGTCGCCGAGTGGAACGCGGGGGCGCGGCGGATCAAAGGCTACGAGGCGCAGGAGATCATTGGTCAGCACTTCTCCCGCTTCTACACCGAGGAAGACCGTAGCGCCGGGGTGCCGCAGCGGGCGCTTGAGCAGGCCAGGACGGAGGGCCGCTTTGAGGCGGAAGGCTGGCGGGTGCGCAAGGACGGCAGCCGCTTCTGGGCCAGCGTGGTGATCGACGCTATCCGCGATGAGGACGGCACCCTGGTCGGCTTCGCCAAGATCACCCGCGACATTACCGAGCGGCGCGAGGCGCAGCAGGCCCTCATTGATAGTGAGCGGCGCTTCCGCCTGCTGGTGCAGGGGGTCATCGACTACGCCATCTTTATGCTCGACCTCGGGGGCAGGGTTGTGAACTGGAACGCGGGGGCACGGCGGATCAAAGGCTACGAGGCGCAGGAGATCATCGGCCAGCACTTCTCCCGCTTCTACACCGAGGAGGACCGCGCCACCGGGGTGCCGCAGCGGGCGCTTGAGCAGGCCAGGACGGAGGGCCGCTTTGAGGCGGAAGGCTGGCGGGTGCGCAAGGACGGCAGCCGCTTCTGGGCCAGCGTGGTGATCGACGCCATCCGCGATGAGGACGGCATCCTGGTCGGCTTCGCCAAAGTGACCCGGGACATCACCGACCGGCACGAGGCGCAGCGGGCGGCCGAGGAGGCGCGGGAGCGGATGGCCGAGATGCAGAGGTTGGAAGCCCTCGCCGAACTCGCGGGGGGCGTCGCCCACAACTACAGCAACCTCATCCAGATCGTCCTCAGCGGCATCCGGCTGGCGAACGCGGTCGCGGGCGAGAATGACAGGCTGCGGCATATCCTTGCGGACATCGGCGCGGCGGCGGAGAAGCGCGCGGGCGTGACCGAGCACCTACTGGCCTTCTCCCGCGATCTGCCGACGAGCCCCGAGATCATCGACACGGCTAAGGAGGTGGCCGAGGTAGTGGACCTACTCGGTCACTCGCTCCCCGCCAGCATACGCATTGACCTCGACCTTGTGGACGACCTCTGGCCCATCCGGGTGGACGCGGCCCAGTTCGAGTTGGCGCTGCTCAATGTCGCGCTGAACGCCCGCGACGCCATGCCGGAGGGTGGCCTGCTCGCCATCTCGGCGGAGAACGTGGTGCTGCACGAGGGGCCGACCGGGCTGGCCGGGCGGGTCGTTGCCATCCGCCTGCGCGACACCGGCACCGGCATCTCGAAGGAGGTGCTGGGGCGCGTCTGCGAGCCCTTCTTCACAACGAAGCCGAGGGGCAGGAGCACCGGATTGGGGCTCAGCCAAGCCCACGGCTTCGCGGAGCAGGCGGGCGGGACGCTGCGGATCATCAGCGCGCCCGGACGGGGCACCGAGGTCACCGTCTTTCTACCCGCTGCGACAGTGGAGGCCGGTCAGGAGTCCCCGTTCGGGTGCCCGGCCCCGGAGGGATAGCTCCGGGCCGAGCAGCAAGCGCACCCGCGAGTGGGTGCCAGCCAGCGGACCTGACCTGATCCCGGACCCTCCGGAGTGATGACGATGAGACGCTGGTCGATGCCGCCACCATCGGCGATGGCACGGGGGAGGAGGCCGCGGCGCCGGACCTGCATTGGCGCCGGAAGCGTCCCATCCGGTCGGGGTTCGGGGGGGCGTGGCCGGACCGCGGAGGCCGGGCGGAGCATCGGCGAGATAACGCGGCAGATCGTCCCCTCCATGCTGCGCACGGTCCACCTCGCGCCGGACATGCGCGTGCTCGACATTGCGGCGGGCAGGGGTACCACCACCGAGGCGGCCCCGGCCGAGGTCAGGGCCGCCAGCCACGTCACGGCTGCCGATATCTCGCCCGCCATGGTTAGGCAGGCGCGCCGACGCGCCTGGAGTGGCGGCTGGTGCTGCCGAGAGGGCGTACGCAGCCGGTGCCAAGGGACACATGAGAATGCGCCGCCGCCACCTAGCCTTTGCTACTGAGATCGCCATCCCGAGACATCACATTCTCTCCCGGTCCGCCGTGCGGAGCGGCTGAACCGAGAGCGACACGACAAGTTCGGATCGCCTGCACTCCGTCTGCTGCGCTCCAAAAAACGCCGGGACGGACTGTGGCGTGGCACGGGGCTGAGCATATTAGTTTTCTGTCGGAATGGCCGACCCGCGCGGGGTGAAAACAGGCTCGATTGGCCAGTCTGCCCGTCAGCTATCCACCTTGCCCTCCTCATCGCCATGCGCAGTTCGGCCTTATCGCCAGAACTGGTCAGGGCAAGAGGACCCTCGTCGCGGTCTCGGTGCTCGTTGGTTCGTTAGGCGATATGAGGAGTTCGGATCAGCTTCGATCTGCTTGGCATATCCGCAGGAGCAGGCGACCAATAGCCATCGTCGAGGAGCATGGTCCGCCGCTCGTCCTGGTCACTGATATCGACCTCGGGCGGAGCGCCATGGGCAGCCTTCATGCCTGCCACGGAGTTCACCGTCGCTGGCACTCGGATGTCCTGGCCGAGAGTGCCCTCGGGCGATGCGGGAGATGCTGCCCCAAGCCTTCGTGCTACCGGTTGGCTTGCGAGATGAACCCGCTCGGTTCCCATCCAGCCCGGCGTGTCCGGGGAAGGGGCATCGTGGGCTGAGCCTGTAGCCCTGTATCTCAACCTTCATTCGCACGAGGCGCCATTCTGCCATGCAGCAATAATGCTTGCTATGGCATGCAATATTCGGACATGACGCTGTGGGCACCGGTGGCTCGACCTCCGTTGCCAGTCCGGTAGGTCAGCAAGAGGTCCCTCTGAGCGTGCCCCTATCTCCGAAACCCGCCCGGGCTCCTCGGACGGCGTGGACACGTGGCCTGCGCCTTCACCTGATTGCCCTCGTTGTGCTCGCACTGGTGCCTGCGCTGGGGGTCGGTGCCGTCTCGGCATGGCATGCCGTGCGCAGCTACGAGGCGGCCTTCGAGGAACGCCTGCTCGACACGGCCCGTGCGCTCGCGCTCGCTGTTGACCGCGAGATCGAGGGCCACATCTCCACCCTGGCAGCACTTGCCGCCTCGCCGCTGCTGGACGTGGCGCCCGGCGGCGACCTCGCGCAGGTCTACCTCCATGCCCGGCGGGCGGCAGTGGCGGTCGGCGCACCGGTCGGGCTGATCAACCGCGAGCATCGTATTCTCTTCGATACTGACCTCCCCTTCGGCGCTCCGCTGCCGACAACTGCGGCCACCGTGGCCGTCGAGGCTGCCTTTCGCGACGGGCGACCCACGGTCAGCGACCTGCTGGTGGGCTCGGTCGCGGGGCGGCGCATCGTGGTGGTGAATGTTCCTGTCGAGCGGGACGGGCAGGTACTCGCACTGCTTGCAACTCGCATGGAGCCCGAGCAGTTCGCCCACCTGCTCTCATTCCAGTGCCTCTCGGGCGGTGCTTTCGCCTCCCTCGCCGACGGCACCGGGACGCTGGTTGCGCGCTCGTCCGAGACCGACCGCTTCAGTGGCATGCGAGTACCCGATTGGTATGCCTCGGCAACATCCAAGGCGCAGTCTGGCAAGGCCGCAGGGCGTGCCAGGAACAACGAGGAGGTGGTGCTCGCCTTTCAGCATCTCGGCTCGGCGCCGGGCTGGACGGTGATGGTGGCCGAACCGCTCGCCAGCTACCACATGAGCGGCAGGCAGCCGCTCCTCGGGCTTGCCGCGGGTGGCGCGGTGGTGATCGGGCTGGCCCTCATCGGCGCGGTCTGGCTCGGTGGGCGCGTGCTGCGCCCAGTGGACGCCCTCACCCAGCACGCCGAGACCGTCGCGTCGGACGGGGGCATCGCGCCGCTCGTGCCCGAGGTTCCGTCGAAAGTGGCCGAGTTCGAGGCGCTGCGGCTGGCCTTCGCCCGCGCCGATGCGGCACTGCGACGCCGTGCTGCCGCCGAACAGGCGGCCATTGCCGCGCTCCGCGAGAGCGAGGAGCACCACCGGCATGCCGTGGAGACCAACCCTGCGATCCCATGGACCGCAACCGCAGAGGGCTCGATTGACGATTTCGCCGACCGCTGGGCGGACCTGACCGGGCAGCGGCGTGAGACCCTGCTCGGCGATGGATGGAGACGGGTTGTTCATCCAGACGATCTCCCGGCCATGGCGGAGGCTTGGGCGCAGGCTGTCCGCACCGGCGAGCCCTCTGACGTCGAGCATCGCATCCGCTCCGCTGATGGCACCTATCGCTGGATGCGCTCGCGCGCCTCAGCACGGCGCGACACCGCCGGGCACATCATCCGCTGGTACGGCACTACGGAGGACATCCATGAACGAATGACGGCGGTCGCCGCGCTCGCCGAGAGCGAGCGGCAGAACCGCGAGGCGCTGGAGCGGCTGGGCGAGGCGCTGTACGCCCTCGATGCCGGGTACCGGGTGGTCTTCGCCAGCCGTCGGGCGCTCGATATGTGGGGCAAGTCGGCCGAGGAGGTTCTGGGCCGCCGGCTCGACGAGGTTGTCCCGCAGGTGACAGAGAGCGTGGTGTGGCAGGCGGTGCGGCGCGGGGTGGAGGAGGGGGAGGAGACGCATCTCTGCGGCCTCTCCGCCGTGCTCGGGCGCTGGATCGAAGCCGACATCTATCCGGCCGAGGCGGGGGGCGCGACGATTGCCCTGCGCGACATCGACGACCGACGTCGTGCCGAGATCGCGCGGGCGCGGGCCACCGAAGACCTTGCCCTGAATGAGCGCTACTACCGGGCGCTGGCCGAAGCTGGCGCGGCCGCGCATTGGCGCGCCTCCCCCTCGGGCGCCATCCTGTCCAGCCGCGGCTGGGAGGTTCTGACGGGGCAATCGGCTGAGGAGATGCGGGGCGACGGGTGGATACGGGCCGTCCATCCGGAGGATGTTCCTGCGGCTATGGCGGCATGGCGGGCGGCGGTGGCCGCCCAGGAGCCAGTTGATGTTGATTTTCGGGTCTGGACACGTGGTGGGGCATGGCTCTGGGTGCGGGCGCGCGGGGTACCGGTCCGTGACGACCGCGGCGAGGTGCTGGGCTGGTCCGGCATCATCGAGGATATCGACGCCCGCAAGCGGGCCGAGGCGGCGCTGCGCACGAGCAAGGCAAGGCTACGCGACCTCCTCGCCACCGTTGATCTCGCAGCGGTCATGGTGCGCGACCTCGATGGCACCATCCGCTTCTGGTCGGCCGGATGTGAGCGGCTGTACGGCTGGAGCGTTGCGAAGGCGGTGGGCCGGACCACACATGACCTGCTCCGCACCGTCTATCCCGCGCCGCTGGCCGAAATCGAGGCGGCACTGGAACGCGATGGCGAGTGGACCGGCGAGTTGCGCCACCGCACGCGCCGCGGCGAGGAGGTGATCGTCGCCGCCCGCAAGGTGCTGCGCCGCAACGCGGATGGGCAGCCGGTGCAGGTGATGGAGAACGTCGCCGATGTGACGGCGCTGCGCCGAGCCGAGGAAGCGCTGCGCGAAAGCGAGGCTCGCTTCGCCCGTGCCGTAGAGGCGGCCCGGATCGGCACCTGGGAGTGGGACCCAGCGACCGACAAGTTGACCCACTCCGCCGGCCGAGAGGAGTTGCTGGGGCGGCCCAGCGGCTCCATCCGGGACCTCTCGACCATGATTGAGGCGGTGCACCCCGAGGACCGCCCCCTGGTCTGCGAGGCTGCGCGGCGGGTGCTGGCGGGGGAGACCGACCGCTACGAGGCCGAGTTCCGCACGCGCTGGCCGGACGGCACGGTGCGCTGGCTGCGCTCGGTCGGCCGCGCCATCATCGCCCCCGATGGTACCGTGCGCCAAATCAGTGGTGTCTCCATGGACGTGACCGAGCAGGTGGAGGCCCGGCGACGACGGGACCTGCTGGCCCGTGAGGTTGACCACCGCGCCAAGAACGCGCTGTCCGTCGTGCAGTCGGTGCTGCGCCTGACCCCCGCGCATGAGCCGAAGGCATTCGCCGCGGCGGTCGAGGCCCGGGTGGCGGCTCTGGCACGGGTGCACTCGCTGCTGGCCAAGGAGGGGTGGTCCGGCGCCGACCTGCGTGTGGTGGTGGAGCGGGAGTTGGCCCCCTACGCCGAGCGGCATGGACATGGCGCATCCATCCTGCTGGACGGGCCGGGGCTGGCCCTTGGTCCCGCCGCGGTGCAACCGCTGGCCATGGTGCTGCATGAGTTGGCGACGAACGCCGCCAAGTACGGGGCACTCTCGACACCCGAGGGCAAGGTGGAGGTGACATGGCGTGCAGGCCGGCGGGCAGGGGAGAATGCTATGCTGCGCCTGCGCTGGAGCGAGCGCGGCGGTCCAGCCCTGACCGGCGCCCCGGCACGCCGGGGCTTTGGCTCACGGGTGATCGAGGCAACCGTGCGGGGGCAGCTTGGCGGCTCTGTCGAGCGCCGCTGGGAGGCAACCGGCCTCGTCTGCGAGATCGCGGTGCCGCTGGCCCGCATCGCTGCGGGCGAGGAGGGCGGCCAGAGTGAGAGTGCGGCGGCCTAGTTGATGGCGACCGTGACGCTTCGCCCTTGATCATGGAAGGGGTCGCCATGGCATCCCGGACGCCAGCCCTCCACGTCACCACGGTGCTGGTGGAGGTGAACGATGGGGCACAGGTGGTGCTGGCGGTCGGTGCCAAGGAGGCCACCCTGGTCGAGCACCGGCGCGCCGTACTCGTCGCTCGGGGGAGCGCTGATCCGGCGTGGGTGGATGTGCCGGATGCCGCCAAGACGCCCGCACCGTCAAGGCCGCCTTGCCCATTCCATCGCTCGGCCGGGTCGGCGCGCTCTTATCCCGGTTCACCGGCCAGTTCTTCTGGACGACGGTGCCGGGCGAGCGACGCGAGCGCGGCCCAGCCGTTTTCCAGTCGAGGCCCCGGCCTCATGCCAGTCCTTGTAGGAGTGAGACATCGGCCCTGAACAGATTTGGTCCGCGACGCATTGGGCGAGCGGAGCGAGCCGGTCCTTGTAGCTGTTCTACGGGGCGACATGGCCCAACGAGGTGCTGCATCGAGATCGCGGCGAGGCCGAAGGCGAAGCCAGTCCTGGTAGTTCGGAGGGCTCGTCAGAGCCCGACTGGTCCAGTCCTTGTGAATGCGAGGCCAGCAAAAATCAGGGGCTTAACCCGGATTGGGTCAATCCTTGTAGTTGTGGCCAGTTATTGTAGTAGATATGAAGAGAAGTAGGACATCTACAATGACTGGACAACCTGCGCGATCTCACCTATAAGACGAATAGCTTCTGGCGGGAAGCGTGGAATGGCGCTGTTCGAGACCTGATCCATTAGAATCTGTACGCGAATAAATCCCTTAATTTTTCAGCGCCTTAGCGTCAGGCCGTCATGAGATCATTGCGGTCCGAATGTCCGTGATGAACCAGCGGCGCTCAAAATGCCGGCGCAAGACATCGGTCCGACATGGAGAGACTGGGCCGACGCCACTTTCTGTGCCGACTTCACTACGAAAAGCCGGGTTATTTCGCGTACAGATTCTTAGATTGGGGGTTGCTCCTGAAGGCATGCCCGACCTGCCGGAGGCCACCACCTTCGGTGGGTTTCTTCATTTCAAGGATGCATTCAGGTGTATGATTCAGAGCAGGATGAGGGCGAGCAGCCCGGCATCCGCATCACTGTCATCGGCGACGACAAGCCGAAGCGAATCGACCTCTCGGCCATGACCACCGAGGCCATGATCGAGCAGCAGTGCCGCGACGACGCCCGCAGGAAGGGCGTGCCACGAAAGCACTACGACCGCCACTGGCAGCCCCAGCACAAGAAGGGCGAGCCCATCGACAAAGACAGCGATGCCTATCAGGCGGCCGCCCAGGCGGCCGTGCGCGGGCTGCCTCTGGTCTCCACCATGCACTGGCTCGAAGTGCAGATGTTCGATAATGGGCCGTCCGCGGGGCGCCACGCGCATACCCAGTACGTGCTCAAGTTCACCGGCTCCTCGGCCGCGGCTGGTGCCCTGATATCTGAGGATCGCCGCGCGCTGTCGGTGACGCGGCATTGCTTCCTGGCGACCAAGAAGAACTTCATCCGCAACCTCAAGCGGAAGAAAGAGAAGCATGCCCTTTTGCCCACCTGCTGGGCCACGGTGGAGCGCATCCTTGTTCTGGCCGAGGACCCGCTGGTCGAGGGCCAGCCCGAGCCGCTGTATGGGTCTCTGACGATGAAAATGCACGGCGAGGGCACAGTGCGCTCGCTCGGCCAGTTCGCAGGCGTGCAGTGGGTCATGAACGAGGGCGAGTGGCGCCCCATCATTGCCCTCGTGCAGTATTGCCATCGCACAAAGGTCGAGGATCACGCGGGGCTGCTGCTCGGCCTCCCACCCGTGATCAAGCCGGGCCGGAAGGCCACCGCCTGCCGGTGGTACGGGCGGCTTGAGAGCGAGGAGTTCACCCGCCTGATGGAGCGGGCGAAGGACCGCGATGCCGATCTGCGGGAGAAGCTGGCGCGCATGCGGAGACCCGCGGCATGACAAGGGACGCCCCGCATCCCGCTCCCCCCAAGGCCCTGCGGCGGCTCGTGCTGCCGTGGTGGTCGGGGAGGGCGGCGCGCTTGACCGCCTGACCAAGGCAAGCACGGGGCCAAGGCCGTCACCCGGTCCGTCAGGAACGGTAATGACCTGCGCGGATGACCTATCCGCGCCCGGCTCATACGCTCCCAGCGGGCCGTAGATGCCCCCGATACTGGGTCTCGTTGTCCTTCTGATCATGGCTGAGATCGCCGTGAACACGACGGTGGCCAGACACACACACCCGGGCGTCGAGTCCGCCTATGTGCTTGAGGGTGGCTCTGAGCATTTTGTCATTCGAGGGCAGCCGAGGGGCGAGCCACCGAGGGCTAGTATGCAGTCCAAGTGCCGGCGGAGACGCCGCACAGTGGCAAGACCGGGCCGCAACGGACGAAGATCGTCATCACCTATGTGGTCGAGAAGGACAAGTCGCTCACCTCGCCCATTTGATCGGCGAACCAGTCCTGCGCGCGGCTGCCACTACATCAGCGTCGCGCTCGTAATCGAAGGGGCATTGTCCTCAGACCTGCACAAGGTGGCCCGGCACAGGCGGAGCAGGCCCTTACCTCGGGGTCGAAACGTCGAACTGCGACGCGCGTTGAGCGCGGGACCGCTGAGAGGCGATCTCATGACGAATCCCTTTCTGAGCCTGTGGCTGAGCGGAGCCGACGTCTGGATGGGGGCGACCCGTGGGCTGTCCTGCACCGCAATGCAGCGCGAGCAGATGCGGATGATCCACGCGATGGGTCAGCAGGCGATCCAATTCTGGGCCGGGGCCTGGATGTTGCCGGCGCCTCCCAGACAGCGCCCCCTCGCTGAGCGGATGGCCACATTGTCTTTGCGAGTGGTGGAGGGCGGGCGGCGTTAAGCCCCGGCATCGCCCACCTACTGCGCTATTGGGGTGGCACCCCTTTCCAGCAAGCGGCAGCCCGGGGATGATCCTCGGCAGCCGCTCGGCGGCTGGGGCAGGTCGCTGGAGATGCGGACGGGCCGGCTGGCCCCCTCACCAGCTTGGGTACGGCAACCGGGGGGAGCCTTCGGTGAGGAAGCTGCCGCGGCCCTCCAGACCGACGCTTTCTGCGTGTGCTTCCTGCGCGATCTGCTGGGTGAACGCCAGCATCCAGTGCTCCAGGGCTCTCCCATTTGGGCAGCCCTCGTCCAACCACAGGAAGTAGGCACGTTCGCGCACACGCTGCTCGAATCCCTGCTCCGTCTCGACGGGGCTGGTCTCCAATCCCTGGGATGGTGAAAGCCTTTCGCCTTCCTGCTCGGACTGCTGCTGAGCATCCTCGATCAGCCGCAGCATCGCCGGTGGGATCGGCTCGGCGGCAACGTCCGAGTAGAGGCTGCGAAGGCCGCGCCGCAGCCAAAGATCGAGGGCGTCCATTCCATCTATGCTTACGGTTACAGGACCCAGGCCGGGCGCTGGCCATGCTCCAGTGCCGCGAGTGTCAAACTGCACACGGAGGAGGAAGTGTCTCGCCCCCGCGGCACAGGTGACGAAGTGCGTCTTCCCAACAAGGCGAGCAGTGGTGGCAGCAGCATCATCATTCACCTCTACGCCGGAGGTCAGGGGGGCTGCCTGCTGGGCATCTGCCGTCCAGCCGATCGGCCAGATGTGCCCGTCAGGCCGAGCGTTGTGTCCTCGGCTGGTCAGAGAGCCTATCAGCCATTCGCCCGGCCGCCCTCATCGCCGTGCGCAGGTCGGCCTCGTGCCCCGACCCTATCAGGACCAGAGCACCCTCGGCGCCTTCACGGCGGAGCACCAAGAAGCGCACCGACCCGTCTGGACGCTCCGGCGGCTGAACGACAAGCCGGTAGCTGCCCACATTGGCCGCAAGCACCCCATCCCGCTCGGTGCGCCAAACATCCCGGTGCCCTGACATACGTTTCCTCCCTGGCCAAGGAGGAGGAGACTGAACCCCGCCGCATTCGGCTTGCTTCGTGGGTTCGCCGCGCCTGTTCGTCTAGTAACATGGCGTGGGCGCGGCACCCCTCGAACGTGCCGATTGTGCGTCTTGGGACGTTTCCTCCTTGGCCCTCTTTGGCCGGCAAACTGCTGGGCAGAGTGACCGCGCGCCATTGCGTGAAACTACGTAATCGCAGTATCGGGGGCTGCGGGATCGAAGCCCGGGACTTTGCGTCGCGCGGGGCACATCGGTCCCGAGGAGGAGCCGGCCTGGACGCTGCGTCAGTTTGTCCGCGATCCGTTCACCCATGTCGTGATCGTTATGGCCTCTTGCTTCCGCTCATTGGTTCGTCAGGCGACATGACGGGTTCGGATCGG